>ERZ773035.1-NODE-1-length-274926-cov-5.728793_pt1 | contig 274926 bp, 240 predicted proteins | sample MGYA00511487_ERZ773035 | MGnify/ENA primary metagenome ERZ773035 (study PRJEB29015, sample SAMEA2737985) | human oral metagenome | biome: human oral; feature: human-associated habitat; material: dental | place: China | collected 2024 ... | reverse complement strand
GGAGCCAGATTGACTCATTCCAGCACCACCTGAGAGCAAAGTGGAGCCAGATTGACTCATTCCAGCACCACCTGAGAGCAAAGTGGAGCCAGATTGACTCATTCCAGCACCACCTGAGAGCAAAGTGGAGCCAGATTGAGCTAAAGTTTACAAAAAAAGCTGAAAGGAAAATCAACCCAGCATCACTTCCAGCTTTCAAAACTTTTTTCTCTTCCCAAATACGCTACATAAGAGGGTAGCTTACATTGATTGCCACCGAAACCTTCAGCTGCCCAAGCGCAATCGTTGAAGAGCCTTCTTCCGCGGACGCTTCATCAGCAAAAGCTACATTAGACTGAGAAGCCATCCCCTTCCTAGCAAAAAATGGCGTAGCATCAACCTCTTCAGAAAGCGCTATAGGCTTGCCGATACGAACGCCCCCAAGCTTTGCGAGTTCCTCAGCTTTCTGTTTCACTTTTTCCATTGCAAGGGTTCTCGCCTGACGAAATAACTCAGTTTTATCTCTAATATCATAGCTGAGGCTTTCAATACCCACTCCTTCAATACCAGAGAGGGTGTTGATGAGATCTTCTAGCACTTTTGCCTTCTTGGCATCGAGCTCGCGAAGAGTGAGAGCCATGGCGTAGGTGGCAGTATAGCCCTTTACCTTCCTTTCTCCTCCTCCAAACCCATAATCATACTCCGTCCCGATCGTAATATTCTGCGTCTGAATATCTTCGGCTTTGATCGGGAAGTTCTTGAGCAGTGATTGCACCTCACTCATCTTAGTCGCAACGAAATGCTGTGCTTCTTTCGTCGTTGGGGCAGTTTTTGAAAGGGAAATGCTGAGGGTTGCCATATCAGGAGCAGCATATACCTCTCCTTTCCCTTGCACGCTCAGTGCATTGACTCCTTGCTGGTGTTCTCCCTGAGAAATGACTGGTGCAGGAGCTCTCATCTTTCAAAGATTTATTCAAAAGAAAATAACACTGACCAAAATCGTCGTGCAGATAAAGGTAGTTTTCAAAAGTTCCTCTTTTTTCATCGGCATTCAAAAAAGAAAATAAAACTAAAGACAACACTAGCCATTTCAAAACAAAAAGCAAGCCCATTCTGAGTAACATTTAGGGAAAGTATTGCACGATGCATAGCGTTTTTCCCCTTCCTCTCCAAAGTTTTAAAAGTCTGACGCTTTCCCTCAGGCAGAAGCGAGGCAAAAAGTCTCGCAAATCTCAGATTTTGGTATAAAATCTCTTGTGTTCAAGCTAAATATTAGTATATACATCAGTGTTGGTTTTTTTATGACCAATTTTTATTTCTTTTCCCCCACCACAATGAATGAATTTTTAAACGAAGCAAAAGCAGGAGCAAAAGCTTGGCTTGTCAAGGCAGGAACCTCATTAGCAGTGATCCTTCTTGTAGTGATCGGAGCACGAGTATATAGCTCTTTCAAGAGTGCAGAGTCAGTGATTGATAATCCAACAGAGGAAGCGATCACTTTCAAGCTTGATGGAAAAGATTATACCCTAGAGCCAAAAACTTCTCAGGTGATCAAGCTTTCCAAGGGAGAGCACACCCTAGAGTATCTTGGAGAAACGACAAAATTTACCAAGAAAGCTCCTAAGTTTTTGGATACTGACTATTCAATTATCAATCCTACCAAGTCACTTTACGTTTTGTACAATGAAATCTACTGAGAAAATCTTACCGAAACAGAAGCTGATGAAAAGAGTTCAACCTATGATTGTGAAGATGATCAAGGGAAACCTGACAAATGCCCACGAAAATTCCTCTCAGATGTATTTATTCAGGAGTCAGTTGATTACGGATTGGACGAAGCTACCCCTGATAACGTAGACGTAGCTAAAAGTACGCGCTATACTATCAAGAAAAAGCTCTTTAGAGGAGATGATTTCTCTAAATATATGGGCGCTGACAGTGAAGACGTCATACTCGAGCCAGTAGAGGTCAAATAATCCTGGCTGCTCCTTCATTTCTTCTCAAAATTTTCGTAGTTGAGGTGTCTCTTCTGCTTGTTTATCTCTTTCAAATAGTATCTTAATGGAAAAAAAGTTCTATATTACTACAGCGATTGCTTATATGAATGCAGGTCCTCATGCAGGGCATGCTTTAGAGATTATCCAGACGGATGCTTTGGCAAGAATGTGGAGATTCCTCGGCTATGAGGTGATTTTTCAGACGGGGAGTGACGATCATGGAATGAAAATCCGAAATGCATCCAAAGAAGCAGGACTGGAGGTCCATGATTTCGTCCAGCAGAATACGCAGCTCTTTAAGTCTTTGTATTCCAAGCTCGACATCTCCTACGATGTCTTCCAGCAGACTTCAAATGAAGCACTACATTACCCTTGAGCTCAGTTGATGCGAAAAAAGCTCGTTGAAGCCGGAGATTTGTACAAGAAGTCTTACAAAGGGCTCTACTGCGAGGGCTGTGAGGCACTCAAGCTCGAAAAAGACCTCATCAATGGAAAATGTCCCGATCATCCCAATAAAGAGCTCCAAGAGATAGAAGAAGAGAACTATTTTTTCAGGCTTTCAAACTATAAAGATCAGGTAGCAAAGCTGATCAGGGATGGCGTATATCAGATTGAACCAGAAATGAGAAAAAACGAGATTCTCGCCTTCTTAGAAAAGGCTGAAGATGTCAGCTTCTCTCGTCAAAAGGCTAAAATGCCTTGGGGAATCCCGGTGCCTTGAGATGAGGACCACGTGATGTATGTGCGATGTGATGCTTTGACCAATTATTTGACGGGACAAGGCTTTGGACTGAGCGATAAACGAGAAGCGATTTGGCCAGCTGATGTGCATGTGATCGGGAAAGATATTCTGAGATTCCACGCAGCGTTCTGGCCAGCAATGCTCCTTTCTGCAAAGCTCCCGCTCCCAAAAACCTTGCTTGCCCACGGGCATCTCACCCTAAATGGTGCCAAAATGTCCAAGTCTACAGGAAATGTCCTTGATCCAGAAGCGGTTCTTGAGCAATATGGCAGAGATCCCTTTGTATTCAATTTGCTCTATGATGTTTCTCTCAATGCAGACGGAGATTTCTCTATGGAGAGGCTCGCAAATGTTTATAATAGTATGCTGATCGGTGCTTGGGGGAATCTCGTTAATAGAGTAGTCAGCCTTTGTAGTAAATATGGGATTAATCAGGGAAAAGCTGATCCTGAACTCCTAAGATCACGAAACGAAAGCGATGAAGATTTGAATTTTGAGGGTTTCCTCGAGAAGATTGAGGACCGTTATCTCAAGACCTTTGATCTTCAAGGCTACCTTCAGGACTGGTATCGTATCGTTCAAAAGGCAAATGAGTATATCACCAAAGCCGAGCCTCGAAAAAAATGGAAAGAGGAGTCTACAAAAGCCGATGCTGAAAGAGACTTACAGTTCTTGCTCTATATCGTCAAAAATCTCGCCATACTCTCTGCTCCAATACTTACGGTTGGCTTTGAAAAGTTAAAAAACATTTTAGGAATTGACGCTTTACAGGAGATTGATACCAGCAAAAATCTGAATGTTGCACAGGTGCAGTCAGCTTTCAATTTAAAGGAGTTTACCGTCGACTTGAAGCCAGAAATTTTGTATGCAAGAGTAGAAATTGAGGCAAAGAGCTAACTTCTCCCTTCAGCAGAAAAGCCACAAACGACAAAAAAGCTTGAAACTCAAAAAAGGATCAAGCTTTTTTCTAAAAATTTGAAATGATTTTCCGAGGCTAATCTTTCAAAACCTTCCCTAGCAATTTTGCAAGCGTTGCTCTCGTTGCAGGAAGGTCTCGATTTTTTTCCTCGCTCAAAGAGCTATCAGGAAGATAGCCTTTCTGTTCAAGAAGTTGTACATAACGGGTCGCATAATGCCCCTCTCCTTCGTCTTGTTGCCCAAAGAGCATTCTCCCGAGCACCGTCATAATCTGCCCATTAGTAATAGAAAGCTGAGGGTTAAACTTTCCCTTATTCCCTTTAAAAAGTCCCTTTGCACAGGATTGTATCAAGACTGCTTTAAGATCAGACCATGCTTGATCTTCATCCGAAAAGGTGCAATCCTTATTCTCAGCAAAGCTAATCGGCTGAGGGAGGTGGATGAGCGCTAAGGTAAGCATCTTTGCAGCCTCATCTCTTCTAATAGCTTTATCAGGAGAAAAATCTGATCGAGTTTTGTGGATGGTGAGCCCTTTTTTGTGAAGCCTCAAAATAAGTTCGTCATCATCTTTAACAGTACTGACAGATTTGACCTTTATTTCTCCTTTTCCATTAAGGAGCTGCTGAGATGAAGTGAGTGCGCTATTAAGATCCAGTCCAAAAGCTGAACCTACTCAGAAGATACAGAGTATCCCGCCGAGGGAAATCAGAATTTTCTTCATAAGTAAATCACAAATAGAATATAAAAGGAGAAGAATAACTACTATAGAGTTTTGTTTAAGGCAAGAAAAGCTATTTAAACCAGATTGAATAATTCTTTTTGTTTGGGAAGATGAAATCTGCGAAAAGATTGCTAAATGAGTATAAGGCATCTCAAGCATATCCTACTCTCATATCTTGAAGCGAGAAGATTTCCTCATTATTCCATATTTCTTTTTGAATCTGCTTGCTATTCCCTGTGGTAGTTATTCACTTTTTAGCGAGGATATCTTTGAGATAATCCTTTGCAAACTGTTCTTTAATTCACTTTTCTGGACTCACAGAAAACGTTTTTAAGCCTACAAAGTATTCAGAAGGTTCAACAATAGGAGTGCAGTCTTTTTTCTGTTCCTTTCCCTGAAGATCATAGGTAATGTTACATTTTTCCCCTTGATGAGCCCGCTCAACGAGATGTAAAGGCAGAGTAACATTCCCTTTTTTATCCATTACAAAGAGTCTTGGATTTGAAAGGACTTGAGAATCAGAATTTTTTCCTCCTTGGTTAAGTGAGTCAAGTTCTTTGACTTCGATCATATCTCCCTGCTTCTTCGCATAATCAACCTGAAAAAGAGAAAGTTTAATTCCAGAATTTACAGTTCCTCATCGTTCGTTTTGAGTAGTATTATAGCCCAGTCCAAGAAGGTATTGTTTACTTCACTCTTTTTTGAGAGGATGAAGGTAGGTGCTATATCCTGGAATTTTAAGCTCTCAAATAATTTTTGGCTGACTAATATTAGCAAGATCAACCACAAAAAGCGGATCGATCTGCTCAAAAGTAACCAAATAAAGCTTGTCCTCAATATATCTTGATGCCTTAAATTCTTCTCCTGGCTCAATGTTTTCGAGTTTCCCAGCAAGTGTGAGATCAGGCTTAAAGACATAAAGCTGAGTTGAAAGACGTTTTTCCCAGACTTTAGTCAGGATTCTAAAGTTCCCATCGCTACCTTCATCCATACTATATTGAGTCAGCAAGGAACCAGGCACAATCGCAGTGTTTTGATACTTTAAATCCAATCCATCCCTGCTAAATTTATGAATCATCGTTTGTGTCGTGCTTCTGAAAACCGGCATCACACAGAAAAGTCCAGAAGGACATGACCAATTATTGTAGGTATAAAAGTTTGAAACCAGATAGAGAGCATTTTTACTCATATGGATTTCTCCATTGGGCGCAAGAAGGGCAGTGGTAGAAACTTTTTTAGAAGTATTACGAATATCAATTCCTGCAATAAGAGTAAAAACTGGATCAAGACTCAGGTTTTTATCTTCTGGCAGAACATAAGAAATCTGAGAGCATTCTACAGGCAGCACTTTAGCTCCTTGTTCATCAATCTCTACAGAAGCAAGTCCCTTCCTAAAGTCATGAGACTTTCCTTTCCAGTTCCATCGATTAAATCTTAGCTCAGAAATCACATAGAGTTGATCATCAATAAGCCTAGCATCTTGATAGCTTCCAGGTAAGTTCTCGAATTTTAGAAGCTTGAGATTTTTTATATCAGAAATATCATAGATCGCTACTACGGTACGATTTTGATAACTAAGAAAAGACGTATACGCAGTGTCTTCATAATCAGACAATTGTCCCATGAGAACCAGACGTCCCTTAGTCACAAAAAGCTCTATGTCATTCAGTTCTTTGGGAACGGCTATTTCATTTACTAGCTGAATCCTGGATCCATCTAAGGTTGAATTTTTACTATCAAGAGGAGAAGCGACAATACTGACTTTTTGAGTCTTTTCATTATAGTAGAAAAAGTAGGTTCCATCTGTTTTGAGCAGTTCTGGCTCATCTACTCAGATTTTCTGGATATTGGTCTGAGAAAAATCAGTATGAGAGCTCGAAATACTATTAGTCATCATAGCTTCAGTAGCTATTCATTGAGCCATAGGTTCTGCACTCTCGACAGCAAGTTCTTTTTTGAGCTCAAAAGTTCTATAGAGAGGTTCTTGAGTCTCTTTTGCATATTTCTCGAGCATTTTTTCTAGAGATTCGCAACTTTCTACCTGTGAAAATTTTAATTGCTTTGCGTCCAAAGTGTGACCTGAGAGCTGCTCCAAGAGCTGAGTATCAGCAGCATTCGCTCCCGCTCAAATGAGTAAAAACAACGCCGAAAAACCAAAGAGAAGTTTTTTCATTAGCAAAGATGAGAAAAATAAAAAAAGAAAAATCTGACTTTAGAGTAAGATTTTTACCTCAAAAGTCAAAGGATTTTAGCATAAAATACCTAATCTCTTATCTTCCTAATAGAGAGAAACAAGAAAAACCTTCTTAATCTTAGCATCTTGAGCCTGAAAGAGCAACCCGGGAAAGAGAAAATCTCACTTCTGGAGATAAATTTCCTTCCCTTTGTTCATAGGAATATCCCCTTCATCTTTATTTTTGGAGATATTAATATTTCCAAGTTTTGAAATAGATTCTAGAATATCGGATGGAGATTTTGTCTGTGGATATTTGGATAATTCATAGGACTGAAATTGGAAAGAGTAGAGTGAGATAATTTCCTGACTTTCAAGGTCAAAAGAAACTTGCATTCCTAATCTTGTGTTAGTATCTCGATCCCATACTTCCTTCCCATCAATAACTCTTGGATAGAACAGTTCAAAAGTATGAGAATCATGTTCGCTTTGTTTTAATTCAGGTTCTCCATAGAATTTTAGAGAAAGTCAAAAATTTGAAATCTGACTTTTGACTCTTTTTTTAATTTCTTTCTCAGATAATAAAGGAACATCAGAGCCAGTCAAACTATTATAAGCACTGTTTTTTATCGCAGAGAAAAGCCCTTGATCGAGATTGATCGTAAAATGATAATCTAGCTGATTATTCTCAAAATCAATGGTCGTAATGGTGTCCTTTTTAAAAGGAGAAAGAGAAAACTCAGGAAGCTTAATATTCTTTGAGAGAAACTGCATATTAGAAGAGTTGCTATTCACATTCTTTCCAACTAAAATTACAGAAGGAAGTTTTGGAAGCTGTTTTTCACCAATATGATAGCGAGGGTTGGCAGCAGTGAGGATGGTTTCATTCCCAGAATATACTTCAGAAGTGCTTTCAAGAAGATCAGAAAAATGAGCAACAGAAAGTCTTTCTGGATCTCCCGCATTGGTAGTCGGGCCACTTAACGTTCAAAACGCTTCAGGACCAACATAAGCAAGCAGTTTTGGGTTGTTAAGAATTTGAGGTTTAGCATTAAAATTGAAAAATCCGAGCACAAAAAGGATCAAAAAACATCCTAATGCTACACTAAATCCTGTAAAATAAAACCTAAAATGGCGGAGATAAAACAAAAAATAATTCGGATTCTGAGCCTTTTTTTCTTTAATCTTCTCGCGAATTGATGATTTAAGAGACTGAGAAAAAGATTTATCAATAGTTATTTTGCTCCCAGCAAATGCAGAAACTACAGCTTCAATCTGTTTTTTTTCGTTACTGAGTTCAGGATGCTCGTTGAGAAGTTCATCTAGTTTCATCAAAAAAAAGAATAAGAGCTAAAGGAGATTATGACTTAAAGTGATCGCATAGAGCCTTCATAGTCCTCGAGAAAAGCTGTCTACAGGCCTCTTCCGATTTTCCGAGAACTTGAGCAATTTCTTGATAACTAAGATCTTCCCAGATTCTCATTACTACGATATCTTTTTTCTCCTCACCAAGCGTCTCTAGGAAGTCAAGGAAAACTCAGGCTTGCATACTTAAATCTAAAGATTGTAAAAGCTGATCTTCTCCCGTCACGATTAACTCTTCGTTCAGAGAAAGTTGTTCTTCTTGACGAGCTCTAATATGATCAACAAACTTATGATGGGCGATCCTCAAAATCCAAGCTCAAAAATTACAGTTCTCATCTGCTTGAAAACTTCCCAATCCCTCAAATCCAGCCAAAAAGGTTTCTGAACAAAGATCTTGAGCTAGTGTTTTGTTTCCATTAGTTTTAAAGAGAAGATAGCGGTAAACTTTTGGAAGCGCACGTTCATATAAAGTTTCAAAGCAATGATACTTCCCAGCTTGAAAAGCGAGGACAAGCTCACGGTCACTATGATGCATACCTAATTCATAAAATAAAGAACACTCTCTTACTGTATGCATCGGCGAGGATTTATCAAGAGTATTCTCTCTTTCTTCGTTTTTTTTAGATTTTTGTGACATTATTCTCCAAAAACTCACTTGCTTTTTCTGTAGAGATACCTATTCTTTGCTGAGAATAACATTTTAAGTATAGCACAATATGATTGAAACCTATCTCCAAAAAAAACTAAATGAAGTCAAAAAATCTGACTTTCCTCCTTTTTTGGACCATCTTCTGCAGAAAATCAGAATGCATATCAATAATCAAGGGAAAATTCTCCTTGTTACTTTAACCAAAAAGTCCTCTGAAGAAGTTACAAATTTTCTCATAGCTCAGGGTTTCAAAGCATTCTACCTGCATAGTGAGATTGCTACTATCGACCGCTGGGAAATAATTAAGAAGCTGAGAACAGGAGAAATTGATATTATTGTCGGTGTTAATCTCCTTAGAGAAGGAATTGATCTTCCTGAAGTGACAATGATCGGAGTTCTTGACGCAGATAAAGAGTGATTCCTAAGATCAACGACTTCGTTGATTCAAATTATTGGACGTGCAGCCAGAAATCCACAGAGTGAAGTTGTGCTTTATGCAGATAGTTTTACCGAATCTATGATCAAAGCACTTCGAGAAACCTATCGTCGTCGTAGAATCCAAGAACTTTACAATACAAAAAACTGAATCACTCCAAAGTCCGCACTCTCCAATGTAAAATCTCTAGAAACCGTAAAAGACGACCTAAGCTTAGATCAATCATTTTGAAGTATCACCAAAGGTAAAGTAAAAAAGCTGAAAAAGGCAACAAAAGCAGAGAGAGAAATTATCCTAAAAGACCTAAAAATCCAGCTTGATGACGCTATAAAGGCACGAGAGTTTGAAAAAGCAGCACTCATCCGTGATCAAATTAAGGAAATTTCATGAGAGTAAGGCTTGACTATCCTAGAGAAAACTGCTCACAAGTCCTTTCCAGATGGCAAAAGAAAAGACCACAACCAAAACACCAATAATAGCATTACGTATTGCACTTTTTGCTTTTGTTGGATTGCTTCCAGAAAAAACGGTTGATCCATAAAGGTATCCTGCATAGAGAATCATAAGTCCCCCAATAAGCAGTCCTAATTGAGAAAGAAAACTCATAGCATAAACTACATACTGAATCAAGGTATTCCAACCCATAATCCCGGATTGCATAGCTTTCCCGATTTCTCCTCTAGATTCATATCCACTAGCAATTTCATTATAGGTATCAATTACAGTTCCTTTTGTTCTATTTGCCACATCTTTCACATCTTGTTTTACCTGTTTCTCATCACTTTCAGAGTTTTCAGGAATGATATGGAGCGTTTTTGCCGTAGTCGAAGCACTCTGAGCAAAAGAAAGAAGTCAGACTTCAGGACTCATAAAACCATATATACAGAGCATTCAACAAACAAACAACTTAAGAATTAGCTTCATCATGATCAGACAAAAAGTAAATTAATTACACATAGAAATAAGCTTGGGAACCATCCTCATTACTCCAAAGAGGTTACTCAGCATCCTTTGGGATTTTTCCTCAAATTTTCCTCATCTTGTGTCCATAAGATAGGCATCTGCATAGTTTTCCATGTTCTGTGCCAAAAGAAGCTCAGATTTATGAGAGATGAGTCTTGAAAGATTAGTGATTTCATTCACAATATTTTGCTGGGTCATAGAGGAGCATTTTTTCTGTGCAAGAGCCATTTGTTCACTTCAAAAATCTATCGGTAGATGAGTCATCAAATAGATCGCACTTTGACAAAGATTATAATATCTCGTATTTAAGTTCCAATCTTCATATTTGGCAAAAATTGCCTTCTTGTTTTCTAAATCATTAATCGCTTTTTTATATTCAGGAGCAGAAACTCCATTATATTCAGGAATAAGAAACTCAGGTTGAAGTCCCCAAAATTTTTTATAATCTTTGGAAATCGCAACTGGAATTACTCCATCCGCTCCATCAGCGATACGGTCAGTCTTTTCTCTCCATTCCTGAGCTTTTTTGTCAAGAGGGAGTTCTTCATATTTCCCATCTACCATCAGTCTCCTCATCATCACATCAATAACATGATCAAAAAGAAAAGAAGACTGAGGGTAATTTGTCCTTTCGGTTAGGTATTTTGCGTCTTTCTTACATGAAACAAGCATTTGTGCATTATCACCCAAAATCTGAGATGCGCAACAATGAGCCTTCAAATTGATAAGAGCTCTACGTAATCCTTCCTCAGTAAGTGTCGATAATGCAGGATTTCCTTTTACTGAGCTTTCAAATAACGTTTTTTCTAGATTTTTCACCGAGAGCTCAGGAAAAAGATGGCAATCATGTGCAGAAGTGATTCACGAGAGGAGAAGCATCCCAAACAAAAAGGTGAAAACTGATTTTTTCATTCAGTATAGCCTTATATCTAAAGATAATCAGAATAAGTATACAGATTTTTAGGACTTTTTGCAAATCTTTATATCGACTTTGCCTTAAACGTAATCGTAGCAAATGGCTTTCAAAAGGCATTCTCTGAAATGGTGTAGGTCACTACTTTATGCTCTGAGTCAAAATGATAACTTCACTGCAGTGGCTTACTACTTCGAAGCGATCCGTCTGGAGCAATATAGAGAAGTGGTTCCTTTCCTTTCATCACGACTTCCCCACCATCAAATATGCCAAAATCCTTTCACTCTAGAGGGAAGAGTGTTCCGTCAGAGATTTCTTTGCTAAGGAGTTGCTCTGATTTTAGGACAACTTCAAAGAGAACTTTTGAATCACTCACTACCTTTACAACAGGATAGCCTTTTGAAAAATCTACTCCTAGAGAAACAGATTTCTTGTAGGCTGGCTGAATAATGATTTCTCCATTATGACCATTCACAGTGGCAATCAGTTTCTTATCGGTAGTATAAAGACCTATAAGATCTCAGAAGTCATAATAAGCTCCAGTTACAACAGTTTGATAAGTCGTTACTGGATAGACTTGCGTTTTTTGTCCATTGGAAATCGCAGTAAGCATTGAGACTCTATTTTCTCTTTTCCTCTCAAAGCTAACATCTCACTTATCAATATCTCTTTCTAGTGCTGAAGAGATCAAAACCGGATTTTCAATTCCTTCTTTCCATCCAGAAAAACGCTGAATATCCTCAATAGTAATCTTAGGAATATTAATTTCGAGCGTAACCTCTTCTTCTTTCTCATTGTCTTGACTATCAACAGCTGATATTACATAATTTCTCACCTGAGCTTCAGTAAAGAAGAGGTTTTTCAACGTAATCGTGCCACTAGGAGCATTAATATCCTTATAAGCAAGCGTTTTCCCATTCTCTTCAATTTTTGCTCGACGAACCATATGATTATCTGTTCGTGTAACTTGAAGGTCATAATAGCTTCCAATAAATCCCTTCAGATCAAATCCTTCGTCCTCTACAACAGGTTTCTTAATTCTAATAAGTTCAACCTTAGGTTTAGGAGGCTCTGAATCGCAAATAACCTGAGTTCATCCTACAACTTGGTTAGATCGTGGAGCATTTTGCTCATAAAGTGTAGCTTGTTTCTTTAAGGTAGTAACCTGTAGGTATTGCCATTTCCTAGGAAGCTGGTGAAGCTGAAACTGGAATACATCATTTGCAGGATTGTAGTATTGAACTTCATTTATTAGCTTTCCAATCTGACTTTTTACAGAGAAACTTATATCATCAACCTTCAGCTTAAGGTGATCAAGAGGAGTCTCATTAGGTAGGAAAAGGGCATATTTTACATTTTTGAGGTCATTCTTCTCCAATAATCCATCAACACGTTCAGAAAAACGAACGAGATATCAGGCAATATCTTCCGTTTTATTGTTATCCCAAGAAAAACTGATCGTATCAAAGGTCTGACCGTCAAGTCTAAAATTCTTTACCTCCCAATTTTGATCGTAAAGTTTTACTGATTCTCCCCCTCAGAAAAGTGTTCCTCCAAAGGATTCGTATTTTTTATTTTTATTTTTTAGGTTTGGAGTTAAAACATAATATTTTGTAAACTGCTGTTTCATTTTTGGTTCCACATCGTCTGCATACTTTACATAGACATTAAACTCATCCCGAGTTATGACTTCAGGTTTTTTATCATTATTAATATCTTTTTGATAATAGTCAAAGAACCTCTCATAGTTAACCTTGGAATGCACAACATTTACCATATTATTGCTATGATCTTTCACAAGGATCCCATTTATATAGCTACTCAAATCCGTTGATGCAGTTTCAAAAGTCGTAGGTCTTCACTGAGAAGCTTGCGTCAAAAGCGTTCTATTAGTTTCTGTGCCATTTTTAGTAAGGAGTGGTTGATTTCCTGCATAAGATTTCTGTTTAATGCTCTTTCGCTGATTAAGAGCGGATTGGACCTCTTCAAGATAGGACTTTGATTTATTATAATTCTCACTCGACATATTCAAACTTTCTGCACTATGAGATTTTAATGCTGAGAGATAACCCTGAAGTCTTTCTCCTTCTGTATGAATAATCATTTCAGTAGGATTTATGCCTGCAATCGCATCTTCCGCACCTTTGTTTTCCGCCAGCAGGCTACTAGAAAACGTAAGCTGAAGTGGTTCCTTTTTACTTGCTCCTTCCAAAGTTTTCAGAAAAGTAGAGTAGTCTGACTTTGCAAGCATAGAAAGATTTGCTAAGTCTTCTCTTTCATTACGAATAAGATCAGAAATTTGATTTTGGATTTTTTTTAGTCAATCAGAGTCTTTTTTTACTTCGCCATCAGTTGAGGCAAGAGCAATAATCGAATCAAGTTTTTCTTTCTCCTGGTGTGGTGAGAGAATTGCTTGAACCTCTTTAAGGCTATCTTTTAATTGCTTTTGATAACCAACATTTACTTGAATTGGTGAACTTGTAGCTGAATTTAAAGTATTTGTTGCGGTATCACTCGCAGTACTTACAGCATCGGAGATTTCTTGCCCTTGAGAAACGAGATTATTGGTCTTTTGGTTAACATTATTTACAATGCCTTTCATAAGTGCATAGAACGCATCAAAATTATACTGTAAATTCACGTAAGTACTTGCCTCAATATCAATTCATTGTAGCGGTTGTTGATTAAAGAGACGAGTAAGATCGAGGTTGTCAACCCGAGGTACTTCATACGTTCTCTGCGTCATCTGTTCAATTCTCGCCTTTACAGAATTTTCTCCTACTAGACCTATTCATGACTTGATAATACAGTAAATCTTGGAGATTTTCTTAGCAATACTGACAATTTTCTGAATTTTGTTAGGCAATTCAGGAATCTTAGGAGCAGGAGGAAGAATCGGCAATTCCATTTTTACTTGAGGAATGAATGATGGCAATTCTGGTAAGTTTGGAGGCTCAGGAAGTTGAGGAATATCTGGAATATTAAAGTCGACATTAATGTTAAGCCCTAATCTTGGCGGCTCTGGAAGGTTTGGAAGTCTTGGAAGCTCAATAGATTCTGGTACAAAATTAAAACGAGGAAGTACAATATCTAATCCAAGATTGAGATGAGAAAGATCGACATAGAGACTTGGGATTTTTACATTAGGGATCGGTATGATAGGTAGATTTGGACAAAGCATACTGAGCTTACAAGAATATTGATCGTAAGAATCTTGCGTACATTTACCACATTTCTTTCCTCGATCCACAAAAAGATCAACCATTACCTGATAAGTCTTCACAACCGCAATAATCGTAATAATAGCATCAACATATTGAGAAAATCTATTGGCATTAACATCCATCCAATAATTAATATAGCCAAAGAATTTCGAGATAAGGGATGATATCTCAGTTAAGTACCTATCAGATACGTGAAGCCACTCATAAATCTCTAGTGGAAATCTCTTATAAAGTTCAAGAGTTTGAATATTCTGATAAATCTGTTCACTTGTTTTATCAAGCTTTGTCTGCATTTGGAGTATTTGAGTTTTTGCAGTTTGGAGTTTTGAACAATCAGCTTTTTTTGATCAGGTTCCCTGTTGCTGTCTCTGGCAAGAGGAGATGCTTTTTTCAATAATTCACTCCCAGGCCTTCAAAACCTCTCCGTTCGTTTCCATCCATGTAAGCAAGTAATTTTTATATGCCTCAATATCTTCGCTATAAATCCAAGGAATTTTGACATGAATTTTTTGGGTTCTAATATTTACAAGTTCTTTACTATTAAAGAAAGACTGAAGTTTCTCAAAGGGGTTGTCTCCATTCGCAATATCCAAAGCTGTAAGTTGTTCCTTAGACTGAAGTGATGACCATGTATTTTTTGCCAATCAACTTATTTTCTTTGAATCTTTGATATTATTAAGGAATTTATCAATATTTTGTTTCCCTTCTTGACCAGTTCCTCAGATCAGCTTTCAAATTTCTTGAGGATTTAAAGTAGAGAGCTGTTTACTAAGATATTCGAGATCAGGAAAAATAAACTCAACACGGAATCTTAAGAGATTATTGATCCAATACTGAATTTGCCTATCAAACCATCCAACAAATTTAGCTTTAATTCCTTGCTGTTTTCCTCAGAGAACCTTATTATTGACGTCTTTCATGCCAAGAATCTTTACTCCCTCAAAGAAAATTCCATTTTGGTCAGCATCGGCCTCAGAAGTAATACTATCATAGCTAATATCTACAAATCATCCAAGATAACTACCTTCTGGAATGCTGCTTGGACTCGATGAGTTTACAGGTGCTGATGCCACGGTAATAAAAGGAGAATCTTGTTTTTTTAGTTCGCAAGTATTGGTCTCTTGATAGTCGCCAGCCCAAGGATGGTAGGTTTCTACCTTATCATTTGGTTTCTTGACTTTATTTCAGCTACTGTCTTTTTTCTGATTTTTGCCACAAGGTAGAGGCATTGACATCACGATACAGTTCCCTCAAATATCAGCAAAAGGAGAAGGTAGATTCTTCCCTATCGAATGAGGTCAAAAACAAATTGCAAACCCTAGTTGTGCTGTGAGTGTAGGTGCAACGTAAATTCTGATCATTGAAGGATAGGTTCCTCATCCAAGCCAAAGAAATCAGTCTGAAGGAGACTTCAATCCCCAAGGAATTGGAAGAGATCAGATCGGCGTGTAAAGCGTCCCTGGAAAGTGGAAAACAGGAAGCCCTTTTCACAAAGATTTTGTTACTGGCTCAAGAGGGATACATCACATCAGATGATATTTCCCAGGAGCTAAGAATGCCTGATTAAATGGCACCGGAACTTCACAGGATCCAACATTAGAAAGTCCAAAACTGAATCCATTACATGCTTTATCTGCAATATCTTGTACGGTCTTTTCAATTTCTGAGGTCTCGTCCGAGAAGAGTTCTACAGAAACAGAGGAGTCCTCTTTTATAGCCTTCCAAAACTCGTTTAAGATATCTTTGTTGCTGTAATGTTCCTGAATATCTTCTATTCACGGGATAGCATTCATCTTTTCCACAGTCTTACTGTCTTGAATGTCAGATTTCGCCTTATCCATTACCTTAGTCTTATTCTCTTCAATAGCCTTAGAATATACATCACTTAGTTCTTGAAGATCGATAACAGATTCACGATAACTCCTCTTAGCATCAGATTTATTATTAAAGAGGATAGATTCTTTCTTGTTACAGCCATCCACAGATTGAACAATAAAATCTGGCAGCTTATCAGCATTTTCACCATCTTTTGGTGCTGTCCTCTTTATTTTTGGAGGTGCGCTATAATCGGTAATCTCAGCATCTTCAAGCCTAATCTTAAATAATGGATCATTCATCTGATAGGTCAGATCATAGCTGTAAACGATCCTTTGTCCTGCGAATTGAAGATCTTGCAGAAAATAAGCATATTCTTTAGTTTGAGGATGAACTGTAGCACTTCCTTCAATAAATTTTAGGTTTTCTGGAGCTCCTGTTTTAGGATCTTGATGTATAATCCAAGGTCATTGAATACGATCAAAAAACGCACCACCAGCTCAAAAATGAGCAGCCTTATTGCTAATAGTAACGGTTACTTTTACAGTATCTCAATTTTCAAGGTTCCCACCATCAAGATCTTGATAAAGTTTTGTCACTGAAAGTATTGGATCTTTTGAATCAACTTGATTAATAGTCAAAAAGGCTTGCTCTGATGGTTTAACGCCATCATCAAAACTTACAATCTTGTCAAACGGATTCTTAACGTACTTATCAAAGACTCTTAATCCTTCTTGAGCCATATCAGTAAAGTCAAAATCGGTATCTCATCTATGAATCTCTTGTTCAGTCTTTTTGTCAAGACGTCATTTAGAGAGTTTACATTTTTCCTCTTTACTTCCTTCACCCTTTTGAGCACAGCAAACATCACTTTGTTTATCTGCTGGTTGAGTACAGGTAGGTTCTGCACTTTTGCGTTTATAGCTCTTACAAACTTTTTCTCAATTAGCATTAGTACTACATGCATAGTCCGTAACTACACATGGTGGACAGAGATCAGGATCTTCTAGTTTTCAAATAACAATAGGATCTAGGTTTACTCAGATTTCTCTATTATTTTTTTCTTCAATTTTCTTACTCAATTCTTCTTGTGTTGGATAGCGAAGACCATCTCGACGAATAATACTTCTATCTTTTACAGGAGTATTGCCAAGCTGAAGTCAGAATTTTTTCACAATTTTTGTAGATTTTTCTTGTCTCTTAAACCGCTCATCATCACAAGTACTTCCGGTATTACTGAGATAACTATGTGATTTTTTGCTTCAATTCCCATAAAAAATCTTTAGATATCCTCTAACATCAAACGTAGCGATGTCAATCTTCCCATCCAAATCCATATCTTTGACAAAAATTTGATGAGTCCCCGTTAAAGATCGTGGTGTTTTAGAGACTTCTCCCAACTTTACATTGGTATTCAAACAGGCAAGACGTCCATCTACATCAAAAACTCAATTTTCATTAGTATAAATTCTGAGTTGATCCTTGGTATTCCTAATAATAATATCCTCATATTTATTCCCATCTACATCACCAACAAAAATATCCTTAATTTGTTCTGCGCTGACCATTAAAGTCTCCATATCACGAAATCTCTTATCCTGATACTGTTTCTGAAGCCTAATAGTCCCATCTTTGTAGACCACCAAAATGTCCCTTAATCAGTCTTTATTATAATCAATATCAATAACCTTAAATATCGGCTTTTCATCATTGTGATAAATCACTTTACCAAGTCCTTCATTGTAGTCAGCATTATCAAGGTTTGCATTCTGATCAATCCTTTTTAGGAGAGGATCTCAAATATTGATCAAAAATTCTGATCAAAAAGGGAGTGTAGCCTCACCAACGGTCTTACCTCCAGCAAACAAAGTAACATTTTTAAATTCTCCTCTAAACCCAATATTTTTTTCCATTTCATCGCTATTTTGGATTGAGTCATAGCCTTGATAGGTAGATTTTAGGGTATTGAGCTTAGAGAATATGGCTTTGGCGGTTTTGTTACTTGAACCATGAGCAAGTATAGGTCAAAACTCAAAAGTTTCGTCCTCTATTACTGCAGTTGAATTGCTATAATCAAGATTGGTAAAAATAGCTTTCCCTAAAACTTGCCCTTTCCCTACAACGTTCCATACCTTAAAATTAAGAAGAGGCTGATTAGTCAGCTCAAAAACAATATCCTTATTTAGACTTCCAATCAGAATTCCCTCTTTGGTATAAAAAGCTCACTTATCTTTTCTATAGGTGAAATCATCATTCAAATCATAGAGATACATCGACTTCCCGTTGTCCTTTTTCAGCTCCTGGACAAGTCTTTTATTCTCAGGGTCAGCAGAGACTACTCTAATTTTCTTAAAAGAATCCATAATGCGAATCCTACCGATCTTGGCAATAGTTAAAGAAAGCTGACCTGCTTCTTGAGTTGCCTGAATATCAAGATTATCATTGTTCTCGATCAAAGAGTTTTCACCTAGGATAATGCTCGCTTTTTTGATTTTATTGAGATCTACCAACTGAGTTGTAATCGCTAAAGTTTTTTCAGACTTTTTTATAATATCTTCTGAAAATTTTCTATGTCAAGATGCATATCATCGCTGGTTTCACCGATCATTTCAGAAAAGATTGAGATACATAATATTTAATCCTGAATTTATCGCATTTTCGAGGAAAAATTTTCTAGTAATAATACTTGTCGTCGTCTGAACTTTCTTATCATTAACTGTTGCCTCTGCTAAAAATTTAGTCAGCCCATAATTATGGTCAGAGGTAAAAGTGAGATTTAACTCCCCATTGTTAATGGCTATATTCCCAGCACCAGGAGAAACCTTTACGGGTCCCAATTTATCCAAAGAGACGGTGGTTGTTTTTTTGAGCTTATTTCATCGTTCATCCATAAGGAAAAGCTTTCCTTTAGTTGTAGAATTAGGATCTATTTTATCGGAATCAAGTGAAAATGTCATTTTTGCTAGAGGTCCTGGTTCTATATTTACCTTAATTTTCTGCTCCTCAAGTCACGGAATAAGCGAAGAAATTTCTTCATCCCCAGCAATATTTTTTGAGGTTAGATATACTTTTGCTCTTCCTTTTTCTACAAAGAGAGAATTTGTATTAGAAAAATTCAGCCATTGCTTGCCATTTTCATCAGTAGATTTTTTTAGCACCATAAATTGAAGCAATTCTTCTTGTGCCCCCAAGATAACATTGGTAGTAATAGGAATTTCTCTACCATTATTATCCCTTAGAACAAGATCAAGCGGGATTGCTTTTTTCTCATTTACTTCCATTCCATTTGTTCAGCTAAGAAAATAACTTCCAGGAGTAAGCGGAAAGGTGAGTGAAGATAAGCGACGACCATTTTGTTCAACATGGAGTGTTCAAGGGACCAAGGTCGCAGTATCACTCTTAAGGAGCGTTCAGCTTTGGTTCTTTACTGAAAATTTTACAGTTCATCCAAGTTGAGGTTGACTTCTATACAACAGTGTTAAATTCTGAAAATCATTGACCTCTTGAACTTGCCTCTCCTGTCATCAAACAATAAGCCCACCTCTATCAACCTCAATGGTATAAGGTTCTAGAGTTCTCTGAATTTCATTTTTATATTGATCAAAAGCTTTAAGAGAGATAAGGCTATAAGCTCCAGCAAGTATTTTTCTATCGTTAGGAAGACCTATTTCAAAGCTATGAACGGGTCCAGGGACTGCAAACACAGTAACAGGGCTAATCCCACACTTCCCGCTTTTTCAGCAGAGCTCTAAAGTAGCAACAATTTTTCCTGTTTTTGTGTCTCCAAGTTGAAAAGGAATATCAAAGCCTTGTTTAAAAGGATTCTTTGAAAGGGAGGCTTTCGCTACACAGGTATTTTGTCCATTAATGATAAGACAATTATCTCCTGTTGAGCTAATCCTTACAGTGAGATTTCAATAATCCTTAAAAGAGAGAATGTTTATACTTCCAGTCCTATTTAATACATTAATTTTCTTATTCTGTAGCGTAATTTGGGTTTGATTCAGAATTTCTTGCACCTGTTGATCTTTATTTTCGGTTTCTGGATTCTCAATATCGTGAAAAGAAAAGGTATTTTTGAGCTCTCCTTTATAACTTTCTCGAGAATCAGCAAGAGGAGCGATGATATCCCCACTAATAGATTCCTTGATCGGTACAGCTCAAAGTGAACCTTCAAATGATAATTTTATCTCAAAAGGTTTTTTCTTAACTTGGTCTAATCGGCATCTCAAGCCTTCTCGCCACTCAAATTTCTTTGTCTTAAAACTATAGATATCCAAGCCTTCATTAATATCAAATCAACATTCTTTTTGGATATTTTGAACTTCAACTGCTTGTTCTGCTTTTTCCTTATCCTTTGGAAGGAGCACTGGAACTGGCTCTATACGTTGATCAAACTCATCAAAAATCTGATCCTGATAAGGAGTTAGTCCATCATCATTATCTGAATTGATAAATCAGACTTCATAACCTTTTGAGGCATAGCTAGGAATGACAAATTTTGGATCCGCATTTTTCTCTTCATAAAAAGCATCTCTTTTCTGTGAGAGATAATTATCCATAATATAGGAAATCCTTTCATTAATATCAAAATCACTTCTACTACCGGCAAGATCTTTCTCAATTTCATCGTAGTAAACTTTTACCTGATTTGAAACGTTCTGAAAGTAGAGGAGTTCTGCAAGACTGTTGAGAACTTTTTGACCTCAAATAGCCTCCAAAAACTCTTCATAAGTAAAGTTTCCATAAGGGCGAACTCATCAGTCAAGAAGAGGCGTCCCTAATTTATCAACAACAGAAATATACTGATAATGCTTATTCATTGGTTTTGCCTTTGCTTTTTCAGCATTGATGATAGCATTATATTCCTTTACTTTATTGCTTAAATATTGACTAAGGGCATTACGAATACTTTCTGGACTTTTCAATTCTAGTAGTGCTCATGATTGACTAGAAACAGCTTTTGAAGCCTGATCAAGAACTTCAACCTTCATAATGTCAGGATAAATAAGCTTTACAACATTCCCACCTACTCATTGAAAGGAAAGATATCTGGGAGAGTCAATAGGTCTACTTGGCGTCAAGATATTCATCCCCGTGTAAAGGATCTCTGGATTTTCAGGATCTGAATTGAAGTCTTCTTTAAAATCCTCTTTACTCTCTTTTAATGCTTCAATCATTATATCTAATGATCCCTCTTTTTCATCTCATCCATATTCTCCTGAGCTTCCACATGAAGAACCTAAGCTTTTACCTACAATTTCCTTCCTTTTTTTTCATAAACATGTTCAAACTATTCCATGATTACAAATACATGAATCTTCTGTATCAGTATTGATCTCATGAACAATGGCAGATAATTTAGCAAATGGAGAACTAAGTTTTGTCCATGCTTCTCTTACAGCTTGTTGTTCTTCCTTGTTATTTTTGGCAATTTCTGAGCTAATAATCCCATCAATACCATCAAGTTGATTAATCACCTCACGATAAAGCTTAAAAATTTGTGAAGCAATAGCTTTTTTTTCAATTAAAAACTTAATCAACTTATCAAAATCCTTCAGGATGTCTGCATGCCATTCAGAGAAAATATCTATTTTTCTAGTTCGAACAATTGATCTAAAAACAATACTCTGCATTGTGGCTTGCACATCACTAGCATAATTCCTGATAATTAGATCATTGAAAAGGGACCAAAGTTCTGCTTGTCAACTCGAGAGTGCTGTAGTAGATTTCAAAATCTCTTCAGAAAGAAGATTCTCAATTGTTCCTGGGGACTGAGAGCTAGCTGCATTCTTAAATGAGTTTTGTAACGAAGAAAGGTGATCTTTTAGTTTATTCAATCAACTCATTAATGCAAGAGAGCCTGTCTCATCTGTAAAGGTAAGATCGTCTTTAATGGACATATAGTACCCTCGCTCTTTTGCATCCTCTGAATATCTAAGTCCTGTATGTCCATGGATTTCTTTTGTAGTAGTCGAAACATGTTTTACCTCAGAAGGGACAATCCTATATTTATAGGTTAGACCGATATCTTTCTTTCCCTTCTGTTTTTTTATAAGAGAAAAGCCTGTAGTACCAAGAGGAATGAAACGCTTCCCTTCAAGCGGAACATTAAAAAACCACGTCTTTTCTATCAGTCAGGTATCATACATAGTTTTATCCCAATGAAAGCCATCCTTATCTGCAATTAGAATAGGAGAGACATAGATTTTCTCCGCGAGAAAATGAGGCGCCTCTTTTTCTTCTCCTGTTAATGGAACAGAGCCTCCAATATCAAAAATTTCATTTGTAGCACGTCTAAAGTCATATTCTCCACTAAAGGTATAAATCTGATTTTGATATTTATCCATGTCAACATTAATTGGAGATGCACCTCCCCATATTCTATCTCAAAAATGTGTAAAAGTCTCACAATTTTTTCCGCTAGCCTGACACTTCTTTTTAGGTTCTCTACTCCATCTTAAACAGGATCCTCAAGGGAGCCATTTTACACATTTAATTATATATTTTGCTGGTCTTTTCTCCTGTTGATACAGCTCGTATTCTCATTCTGTATTGAGCATATTAAATCCTCTATTAGCATCTACTTGAGTAGAATATACATCATAAGAAGATCAAAGTCCTTTCTTTGTGAGGTCAGTTGCATCTCAATCCGACTTTGCTGGATTTTGTTGATCTTGGATGATAGAAGGATAGTTTACGAGGCCGCTTAAATTCCTATAAGTTCCCCTATAGGTAGAATAATCTACAGCTTTAGTAACTGTTTGAGCATCTTTCCCAAAATAAAAAAATCTATAGATGTTATTTATAGTATGATCGTAATAAGCATACATAAAATCCTTAGAAAAAGCTGCTTTTTTCTGAATCTGACTTTCTTTATAATAATAAGGAATAGTACTTTTCATAGCATATTTTTCTTTTTCTACTTTTTCATCCACAAAGGATTCAAGCTTATCATTAATGCTTCTAATAATTCCATTAAGTTTAGTATTCCCAAGAAGGAGCTGATCTTTGAGCTGGAGTTTTTGATAATGACTATCATTTCCAGTCCGTCTATCTCCTGCTTTAACATTCTCAGAAATAGTATGCATTAATGGTGTACCAATAATTTCGTGATAATCTTTTAGAAAAGAACCAATTTTTCTTTCTAAAAGTTTTGTTGGAGTGATGTTCTGAGTATTTTTTTCAAGCTCTTTAATTGAATCATTAATCTCTCAAAGATTCATATTAGCAATAGAGTCTTGAAGATCGGTCGTGTCAGAACCATGTTCCGCAAAATCTTGAACAAGAGACTCAATATCCTCAGCCAATCAAGAAAGTTGTAAAGCCTGCTCTTTGTACTGATCTCCTTGCAAAATGCGGTTAAAAAGATCAGTATAACGATGATAGATAAGATCTTCTGCAAAAAGAAGCTTATTCTGATAGAGTTGATAGGTTTCTTCAAGAAAATTTTTCTTATGAGCAATAAAATCATCATACCATATTTTTTTTGCGACAAACTTTTTAGGCTTCACATCATAGAGTTTAAGTTTATCAAAAAATTTGTGATAGGCATCAATATCCTGATCAAAATCGATTACTCCATGCCAAACTTCGGGCTGCCCATCTTTTCTGTTTTCAGTAAAATAACCAAGCTCTTGATTCCAAACATATTTTTGATCCAAAAAATCAACATAAGGGTAGATTGAGGGGAAAACATAATTATCATACCTAACTGCAGGAAATGGAATAGTCCCCACCAAAACTAATCCAATCAGGCGAGAACTCTGATCCTTAAGTCAGTCAAAATAGAGATTTTCAAGTAGTTTTGCAATTTCTGGAGCATCATATTCGCTCGTATTAATTTTCAGAACCAGAGCCTTGCTTTCTGGATAATGTTTTTGAATATACTGAGTTGAATATCGTTTAAGATCAGCTTCAATACTTGGATAGATTTTCTCATCAACCAAAAGTGCAACCAATTGAGTATTGGTATTCATAGTATCGGAAGATGCAGATGCCCTATCCCAATCAAGATATCCTAGATAAGAAAGAACATTAGACGCTAAATATCCAAGCAAAATGATAAGACCAAGTATTCTTTTAGCCCTCATAGAAAAAATCGAGGAAATAAAAAACTCACTTCAAAAGTATACGTTAATCAACATAAAAATAAAGGAAAAAACTGAGAGAGCAGTCAGTTTTTGTTGCTATTTTTTTGTTTTAAGATTTATCGATTGACATTTATTAGAATAATGACTTGTAAAATCTTATCTTTTTTGAAATCATTTGATTTTTAAAATATAAAACTTATACTCCAAACTGTTTTTGTCCAAAAATAATCTTAAATGCAAGCTATTTGAAACGAAAAAGCAAAGCAACAATTTAGAAGCTACATTTCTCATAATCAGTCGCAACAAAAGCCTGTCTTTTTGATTTTAATTGGACCGGAAGGAATCTGAAAAACTACATTTTTACGTTCTTTTGTCGAGGAGCTTCTATGAGAACAGTTCAAAACTGATTTTCTTCGACTAAGGGATTTTTCGAAAGAGTTAGGAAAACTTCACTCAATACAAGTTGAAACTCCTAAAGAGTCCAAAGCAATCGCTATTGATGAAAAAACTACCTACGAAAATAGGGGAGTGAGGGAGTTGACAAATCGGTTACACCAGTCTTCTTTTAGTGGTAAAAAGGTGCTTCTTGTGGAAAATATTCAAAGAATGACAAATGCTGCAATGAATGCTTTCCTAAAAACTTGTGAAGAGCCCCTCCCTAATAGATATCTCTTTGCCACAGCAGAGCATGAAAGCTGAATCCTTCCAACGATTCTTTCAAGAGCAATGGTTATAAGGTTTACTCCTCTTTCAGATACAGAAATGCAGCAGTATTTAATCCAAGTTTTGGGAGAATCTGAATCTCTAGAAAAGACGCAGCTCTTTGCAAAAATTGCGATAGGAAGACCTGGAATATTACAAACAATATTAGAAAGGCAGGCTGAAAAACCTGAGATTCTCACAGAAATTTCTCAGCTTCTCAAGATAATAGAACATCCAGGTTTGTTGGCAAGTAAGATGAATCTCCTAAAAAGGATGGATGAAGAGTGAATATTAGATATTATTCTTTCCGCTATCATCAAAATAGCAATAGATGCCAACAAAGAGCAATCAGCAGAGGTTCGAATAAAAGTAAAACAACTTATCTGAGCGAATATTTCAAAAGAAAATGCTCTTCGATATTGAATTTTATCTGATGTCTAACTATGTCTACTTATCTAGGACAAAATTTTCTCAAAGATGGCTCTATAATTAATTTTATTAGTGATTCAATTCAGAAATTTTATCAAGAATCTTGAGCAAAAACTTTGGTGGAAATTTGACCATGAAAATGAGCAATAACGAGGAAAATTTACCAGATTTCAACAGATTTTTTTGTTATTGAAAAAGATACTAAAATGGAGGAGCATCTAAATAAAATAGGACTAGACAGGGAACAGATCTATTTTGAGAATATCCTTAATGTTGACATTGAAAGCTTCTTAACGAAGAACGGGTGAGATGCAAAACATACTCTTGTCGTAGGAAATCTTCCTTATTATATTACCTCTCCAATCTTTAAATCTTTATTTCGAAAAGAGGATCCGAAGCTATTAGGATGATTTTTTATGATTCAAAATGAAGTTTGAGAAAAAATAAAATCTGACGCGAGCAAAAAATCTTATCTCTGGTGGCTTATTAATAGAGCCTATCAAGTAGACTATGTAAAAATGGTCCCTGCAAAATGCTTTTCTCCTGCACCAAAAGTAAAAAGTTGTCTTATTAAGTGCACAAAAAAAGCTAAAATTGAAAACATAGATATGAATGCCTTGGAAACTTTTCTAAATTTTTTCTCTCCTTACAGCAGAAAAACTTTAGGCAGAATTGCTAAAATGTGAGAAAAAAAAGGAATATCGACCTATTATATCCCAGAGGAACTTCAAAAGAAAAGGTTAGAGGAGTTGACTCGAGACGAGCTAAAAAAAATAATTAATTAAAAAATAGATATTCTTTCCAGAGAATCAAGAAGTGTAAAAAATTGACAAAACGTGAAGAATTAGTTAAAATAGAGGAGAGTCCTCAGAATTTTCTCTTTTATTTAACTAAAAAAACAATGAAAGAAGTATTTACACAATCTGCATCAGAAATTCAGGAAATAGCATGGGTAGTTGACAATGTAAAATCTGAATTGCAAGAGTTGAAAAAGGAATTTTTCTTTGAAAAAGATGACAAAGAGGTAAGATATAATATGCATGCCATAAAAGATTATCTTTCTTTTCTAAAAGATAAGTCTTGGAATGAGCTCACAAAAGAGCATCAATTTTCTGCGACGATGGCAGTCCAAATTGCACTCAGAAAGCTTGGATATCAAAGTGGAAAAGTAGATGGTATCTTATGAAATATGACGAAGGAGAATATTGGAAAGTTTCAATCGGAATCTGGCTTGAACCCCGATGGAATTCCATGACCACTTACGATCAATAAAATTCTTGAAAAATTAAATCAAAAGAATTCTGACTCAAATGAGTGAGCTATTCATTTTGAAAGCAATAAAAATTCTTCATGGAGCGATAATTTAAAGCCAACATTCCCTCAAAAAAAAGCCTGACCTGCGACAAAGATTCCTTTTAAAACGGCAGAAGGTATTACTCAAGAACAGAAACAACCTTTATCAGAATCAACAAAACTGACAAAAAAAACAGAGCAATGAAAAGGATTCTCTACAGGGCTCTTCCCTAATCCTATCATAAATCCAGTCTCACAGTTCAAAATCCCTATGGCAAGAGTAGATTCTTCTGAAGGTAAATCTAAGGAACTACAGGAGGTATCAATCAAAATGGATAAAAGTATTCAAAGTAGTCCCAATATTCCTTGAATTATCAAACACTGAGAACGATATATCCCTATTACAAAAGGACTTCTCTCTAGAGAAACGATTAGCGGATATCGTTCTCTCCAAAAAGCACAAGAAAATTTGAAAAAAATGCAAAGAGAGCAGTTTAATAATGAATTAACACAAGGAACAGATAAAATTACCTTTTTGACTGATGAGTTTGCTCAAGAACTAGTGAAAAAAGCAGAATCAAAATGACAAGAAGAGCTTTTCTTAGGAGGAATCAAAAAACTAACTGACAAACAAGCAGAAATACTTTCCAAGTATTCAGGTAACCTTCGATTAGATGGAATTTCAGAGCTGAGCAATCAGCAAATTATTGCACTCAGTAAACATAGATGAGAGGTTTATTTAGAGGGACTACACCACCTAAAAGAAGAACAAAAAAAATTACTATCCCAGCATAAAGGAACAGTAATTCTTTCGGATCAATAAAAAGCGAAGCTTACACTAATTCCCAACGATAACTTTGGATGGAGTGATGACAAGTTTATCATCTCCATTTTCATAAATAAACCCTTGCTCAAACTCTTGAATAATTTTCCCTTTAAGATGTTCGTCTTCCGTTGGTTGCATACTTACGGGCTCATGAAACTGTGCATCAGGAGCCAATCCCATCGCTTCAATTGGCCTGACTTTTAACTTTTCTAAACTTTTCAAAAGATTCTCATACATCATTTGAAGCCCCTGTCCCATAGGAGAAGATTTTCCCTCATCTGAGAGGTTGAGGAGGGATTTTCTGAGGTTCTCAATAAAAGGAAGCAGATCCTTTACAACCTTCAGAATAGCATCACGATCCGCAGTTTCAATTTTTTGCTGAGTTTGTCTTTGCAGAATGTCAAAATCCGCTTTCAAATTTAAATAAGCAATCTGACTATTCCTTGCAATTTCATCTTTTTCTTGAAGCTGGGATTCAAGCTCTTTGATTTTATTCAAAAGTGGTGTAAAATCAGCTGTTTCTTTTTTTACCTCTTCTAATTTTGCCTCAAGATCGGCTGATTCTGTATCTATTTCAGGTGTAAGTTGCTTTTCATCATTAGGGTTTGTTGATTGTGGCATTATTTTTTCAAAAGGATAAAATCTGATTGCAGTATAGAGATTTTGGCGAAGATTTTCAAGACATTAAATCTTTCTCACTATAATTTGGAGGGGAGTAATTCCCCAGATTGAGAGTAAAATCGCTCTCCAAAGCTCAGCTTCTTTTGATGCAGTTCAGTTGCAAGCTCTGCTCCGAGATACCTCCAATGCCATGGCTCTACCATCTTCCCATCAATATCCGCCCCTTTTTGGTAGGTCTGATGGAAACCTCGCTTATAAGCATTTTCTTGCAATCGTTCCAAGCTTGCTTTGTCGAGCTTTCATTTGTTCGTTCAGAGGTCAAGTGCAAGTCATGCCTGATGTTCACTGCTGCCAGGTTTTGCACATTGCTGCTTATTCTTGCAATAAGACTTCAAGAGCTGTTGTTGATGTTTAAATGACCTATAAGCACTGGTAATACTGAGTTTTTTCTTGCCTTTGAAGTGATTCTGGAAGTGCCAAGCCATATCAGCAAATTGTATTCAGGCTTCCTGTCTAAGTTGAAATTTCCTCGCTGCATTAAAGGTAAAATCTGACGGAATCGGTGCTAAATCACTCGGTTCATACTGAGGATCTTGAAAAGGATGTTTTTCATCAAGGAATTTTTGATAAGACGCATCAGCCTCAAGATCAAATCAGGTTTCAATTTTTTCGTAGGTGTTGCTTCTTGTAGAAGGATCAAAGGATTCTTGAAGTTGAGCTTTTATAGGAGCACTTCAAAACCAAAGCAATAATCCACAACCCAAAAAGAACACACATCAGAGAAAAAGTCAGATTTTTGTCTTCATTAGCTTCAAAAGAATAAAAAAACTCACCTAAAGGTAAAGATTCCGTTCAAAAAAGCAAGAAGGAATGTAGCTATGTCCTGAAAAGTAGGTTACAGAATAGAACTATTGCATTTGCTTTTTGAATACTTATAGTCCTGCATGTTTGTTTCGAGAAAATCTTCTCACTTTTATTTCTTTTCCCTCCCCTAAAATGCAAACGCTTCAATCCTACAATAAACCTCTAACCTTTTATATCGCTTCATTTTTGCTCTCTGCGATTTTTTTCTTTGCTTGTGCTTATTTGAGTCACCAAGAGCAAACAAGCCCCGTTCTTATCTTAGAAAATACTTTAGCAATTGTTGGAGTCAGTATGCCGGCTTTGATAGCATTTCGATTGATCAAAAAAGACCCTATCCTTTTGCAAGATCTCCAAACCAGAGCCACACGTTTTGATAAAAATTTCTGGAAATATCTTCTGGTAATTTTGGGACTTACTTTTTGATCACTGCTACTTGCTCAACTCATTTCTCTTCCTTTAGGATATAGCGTAGAGCAGTTTATTGTTACAGGAAATCCATCCTTTTCTACATTCCTTTTTTCTACTTGGTTTATTATTGTTTTTGCTGCGATTGTAGAGGAATTGGCTCGACATAGCTATGGAATAGATACGCTAAGGAGAAAATTTAGCCTCATCACGACAAATCTAATGTTTGCGGTCTATTGGGTTGCTTGGCATCTCCCACTTGCAACTATAAATGGCTATTATCATAGTAATCTCGTCACAGAATGACGAATCTATTGACTCAATTTCGCTTGCTCTGCAGTCATTTTTGTCTTTCTGATTAACTGGCTCTATTATAAATCCGGGAGAAATCTCTGGATCGCAGTGCTTTTCCATGTCTTTGCGAATGTCGGGAATGAGCTGTTTTCTACCCATCCAGATAGTAAAATTATTCAAACCTGACTTCTCCTTTTATTTCTCATTATATTACTGATTAAAGACAGAAAGTTATTTTTTCAAAATAATAAAACGTGCTAATAGATTTTCTAAAAGAGTTATATACAAAGTTTTATTTAGCTTAGATTAAACTTTTTAAAAGAAAGAAGTGTGCCCTTCACAATCAGATTTCTTTTTTTTATTGAAAAAACTCCTCAATTCGCTATACTCAAACCAATTTCAGAATGCTTGATTTTAGAGAAAAAACCAAGAAATCTGATTCTGGTTTTTTATTTTTTATACCAAAAAGCAAATGGCAATTAGAAATATCGCAATTATCGCCCATGTAGATCATGGAAAGACTTCACTCGTAGACCAGCTCTTGAGGCAGTCTGGAACCCTCAAAAAAATGGAAGAGCAAGACCTCGTTATGGACAATAACGATCAGGAAAGGGAGAGAGGAATCACCATTTATGCCAAAAATACCGCGATTGAATACCAAGGTGAGAGGATCAATATCGTAGATACCCCAGGGCATGCCGACTTTGGAAGCGAGGTAGAGAGAGTATTGAGAATGGTGGATTCTGTAATCCTCGTAGTGGATGCGTATGAAGGGCCGATGCCGCAGACCAAGTTTGTGCTTAAAAAGAGTCTAGAACTCTGACTTAAACCGATGGTCGTACTCAATAAAATTGATAAACCAGCGGCAAGACCTGACCGAGTGATTGATCAGCTTTTTGATCTGTTTATTTTGCTTGGAGCGAGCGATGAGCAGGCGGATTTTCCGATTATCTATGCGAGTGCAAAAAATGGCTATGCGATGAAAAATCTGACTGATGAAGCGAAGGATTTGACTCCGCTTTTTGATGCGATCTTGGAAAATGTAGCTCCAGCAGCTGAAAAATCTGATCTCCCTTTTTGTATGCAGGTTGCAAACCTCGGATATGATGATTATTTGGGAAGGCTTGGAGTTGGGCGTGTGTATCAGGGAACTTTGAGTGCAGGAAGCCAGGTAACGATCATCGGAAATGATGGACAAAAAAGAACTGGAAAGATTGCGCATATTTTTAGAACGCTTGGACTGCAGAGGATTGAGATTCCTCAGGCAGAGTGTGGAGATATTGTAACGATCAGCGGAATCCCAAATATTTTCGTGGGAGAGACGATCGGAGTGGGGGAGTTTGAGGCGATGCCGACAATTGCGATTGATGAGCCGACCTTGAGTATGGAGTTTTTGGTGAATGATAGTCCTTTTGCTGGGAAAGATGGGAAATATATGACGACCAGAAATATGGCAGAAAGACTAGAAAAAGAAGCCGAAACCAATGTCGGGTTGAAAGTTGAAATGGTGGAAGGAAAATTTATCGTCTCAGGAAGAGGAGAGTTACACCTTGGAGTATTGATTGAAGCGATCAGGAGAGAAGGTTGGGAGCTCCAAGTGTGAGCGCCTCAGGTGATTTACAAAGAAGAAAATGGACAAAAACTTGAGCCAATGGAAAATCTTGTCGTTAGCGTGGAAGATGGGCTTTCTGGAACGGTGATTGATATGCTCGCACCTCGTAAAGGACTTATGCAAAATATGAGCTCAGAAAACGGACTTACTACGATGGAATTTATCATCCCAACCAGAGGACTCCTCGGATTCCGTGGAGAATTTATCCTCGCGACGAAGGGAGAATGAATTATGTATTCAGCTTTTTCTCACTATGAACCTTATAAATGAGAAATCGTAAAGAGACAAGTCTGATCTATGATTTCGTCTGCCACCGGACAAGCGATGATGTATGGAATCTTCAAACTCCAGGAGAGAGGACCAATCTTCGTAGACCCAGCTCAGCCAATCTATGAGGGAATGATCGTAGGGGAGCATTTGAAGGGAGGAGATATGACCGTAAACCTCACCATCAACAAACAAATGAACAATGTCCGCAACTCTGGAAATGATGAGGCGATGAGAATTGATCCAATCGTGCATTTGTCTCTTGAGCAGGCGATGGGCTACATCGGACTAGATGAACTTGTTGAGATCACGCCAAAGGCGATTAGAATTAGAAAGAAGTATTTGACTGAGTCTGCGAGGACGATTGCAAGAAAGCAGGGATTGATTTAGAGTTTGTTGTTGTATAAATGTTAAGATCAGAATATTTGAAAAGGCCTCTTTTTATACATGCATATTATTTTACAATAAAAAGATATTCCTCAGTATTTAAATCTGAATATTTTTCTAGGGAAAAACAGATTGCTTCTAATTTTTATGATCGTTTTTTCTTTACATTGTTTAGGTTACAAAAACTTCAAAAGCAACTTAAATGAAAGGATTTTTATAAAGAAATCATCTCAAAACCTATTGCCTATTTACATACAAATACAACATATCAAGTAACTTCATTAAAGGGAGATTGATCTTTTAGATATTATTATATACCGAATTTATATCTTGTTATTGTATATGAATTATATGTTTCTTGTATCATTCGTTTAGTAGAAGAGGCGATAAAAACAAATTTAGGTCAATTTCTTATAAATTGAAGATATTTTTCTTTTGCCCATCAAATATCTACTTCCTGAACAGTAAGATATGTAGATCTTTGGAAAAAATATTTAGAGAATCAAGAAAAACTTATTAGGAATCATAACTTTTACTTAAAAACTGATATTAAATCATTTTATGATTCGATACCTCATGATAGATTATTCAAACTTTTCTCTCATTTTTTAAAGGATTATTTAAAAAGAGAAAAGTATTTAGAATATGATGTAGATAACTTTCTTTCAGATTTTTGTGATATAATTTTTAAAGTTTCAAGATATACAAATAAGGGCTTACCTCAAGGCATGCGCTGATCTGATTATTTAGCAGTATTATATTTATGGTTACTCTTTTTCTATGAGAGAGAAAATATGAGACTTTCATTTATCGATCAAACCTATTGGAGAATTTGAGAAAGTACCAATTTTATATTATATTCAGATGATATTTTATTTGTTGGAGATAATAAACAAGAACTTTTTAATAATGCAAATAATATAATTCAGACCCTTTACAATTATGGATTAACTATAAATCAAAGTAAGACAACTGATGTTCTTGAAAGTTCAGCATATAAATATCAAAAAAGAATAATTATTGATAAACTCAAGAGGAGGGATCAGACTGAATTACTTAAATTTAAGGAATATATAAAGGAGTGCTTAAAAAAACAAAACATAGAAGAAATCTCTTCACCAGATTTTAAAACATACTTTAAATGGTGCTTCCTGCTTGAATTTGATGCTGATGATATTATAAAATTTAGAGAAATTTTAATAGATATTTATGGTAAGGCAGAATTCTTAAATTCTCAAAGAATAGCTATTTTATTGCTTACGATTTCGGAGAGTTCTATTGGTCATCTTTTAAATTTGATAGAAAAAGGATGAAAAGATTCTCAATTAGAAAAAATCTTTAGTGAGTTTATACAAAAATTTAAAAATTTATTGTCTGATAGTACTTTACTTGGAATATTAAAATATTTCCCGTCTGATCCGGAAAAAAGTACATTAAAAAAAGTCGTAATAAGAATATTAAAAGAAAGAGAGAATCCGATCATTGATTGCTTTATTAAAAAAAATCAAAAAAATTTCTTTTCCTCGTATTGTAAATCTATGAATTTTCATGGATTAGAAAATTTATTATCTATAGCTTCAGATAAGCATTTTATTGATTGGAATATGGAAAACTTTGAAGAAAATATTATTTGATTAAAGTTAAATAATCTATTTGGACTGACTTTAGGAAATATAAATTTTTCAAGAATAAAAATGTTAGAGATTTGGAATAAAAGTAATCTTTGAAAAGAAGATTTTATATATCAAATGGCTGAAGTAGTTGATAGTTTATTATATCAAAAACACCGTAATCCAAATTATTTTATGAAATCAGCTACTTTTATTGCTGACTTTCTTTCTCTGGTTAACCAATTAGTCACTATTTTAGTTAGTATCAAAAGAGGTGTATTTATCTCCTGTCATATATCCTTTACTCAAGAATCTGATTTTGATGTTATTCAAATCTGAGAAGAAAAAAAATCTCCCAAAGAATCCTTCTCCCAAAATGACATCAAAATTAATCCGAATGATAGATTATTTTTTTATTATTTGCAAAAAAAGAGAGCTGCATTACATCATAAAGAGTCTCAATCAGCTATTGATTTTACTCATGTATCATATAATATATCCAAATATGAAAACTCTGAGGTCTTTTTTAATTCAGCAAAATTAATTTTGGATAATTTATGTCACCAAATAACAGAAAAGATAAACGATCTTTAATTGTATTGTGACATACAATTTTCCCTTGCAATTCCCTCAGCTCTCCCTATGCTCCCATTAAGCAAACACGAAACAACTAAAAAACTAAGAGAACAGCCAACGCAATGATCAAAATGCTTGAAAATATCAAAAAGCTGACTTCATTTCGAGGTCAGTTTTCTTTTACTAATTTTGGAAGCTCCTTACTCTTTCCATTCAAAAGTTATTTTTTTCTTATCAATACCAATAAGATCTGATAAATCATCCCTTTTGTGATGGAAAAGAAAATGGATAAGTACCGTATCCATATACTTCATTTCAGAAATTTGAGCTCCTTTAACTTTTTCCATATCTTCGACAATGTCTTGGATAATAACATCTCTATTTTCCCAAGTTAGTGTATTTTTTTCATGATGAGATTTGATAATTTTTGCAATGCTTGTTTTATGTTTTTCTACATATTCTTGATATCAATCTCTTCACATAACATAAATAAATGTTCATGCAGTTTGTAACCTTTCTTTATCTTTAGATAATTCTTCAATTTCTCCATTGACTCTCCCTATTTCTTCAAAAGTTCCGTTAAATTTTTCTACCTCTTTGGATAGGTTACTATAGTCTTCCTCTGTACTTTTAATATTTTTTCGAAGAGCTTCTATGCCATCAATAATCCAAGTTGAAAATAATAGCTGCCATAAGAATTTTAACATTTCTATCTGTAGAAAGGTATCTAAAATCAATGCTGAGAATAAGTAATATATAATCTTTTTCAAGAGAAGGATCTGTAGTTAAAAATCGTTTGCTTTTGAGCGTCATATCTTTATTTTTCAATATAATTTAATTTTTTTTGTTTCTTTTTGCATCCCTATGATGCTCATGCTGTTGCTGTATATTTAAAAAAAACTAAGATTGGTTACATTCCGAGAGTAAATAACAAGGAGGTCTCAAAACTTTTAGAAGTAGGTATGGCAAAAACAAATAGAATCTCTCCAGAAGAAGATCCAGGGAATCAGATTGGCATTGTTGTTTTTCTTAAAATGAACACTAAGAAATAATTTTCCTAGTTCTTTTTCCTTTTGCTTTTAGACGGTAAATTCCTAGAATATAGGAAATTTATTTCTTTTTTTATACAATGGCTAAAGAAACAACTTCCGCTTTTGAATCTCAGCTTTTTAAGGCAGCCGATAAACTCAGAAAAAATATCGATGCTGCTGAATATAAAAATGTTGTACTCGGACTAATCTTTCTCAAATATATCTCAGATAGTTTTGAGGAGCTTTATCGTAAACTTCAAAATAAGGAAAATTCTCCTTATGATGATCCAGAAGATAGAGATGAATATATCGCACAAAATATCTTTTTTGTTCCTCCACAAGCGAGATGGTCAACAATTCAATCAAGAGCTAAACTTCCAACGATCTGACTAGAACTTGATCAAGCTATGGATGCGATAGAAAAGGAAAATCCGCAACTCAAAAATGTGTTGCCTAAAGTCTTTGGAAGACCAAATTTGGATATTATGGCACTTGGAGGATTGATTGATCTGATTTCTAATACTGAACTCAAGGAACAAAGTCAGAATTCTAAAGATCTTTTTGGAAGAGTATATGAGTATTTCCTCGGAGAATTTGCTAATGCTGAAGGGAAAAAGTGAGGGCAATTCTATACTCCAAAAGCAATCGTAAAATTGATGGTAGAGATGATTGAGCCGTATCAATGATTGGTCTATGATCCTGCATGTGGAAGTGGAGGGATGTTTGTTATGAGTGAAAAATTTATCCAAGAACATCAAGGAAATATCCAAGATATTACGATTTATGGGCAAGAGTCTAACCAAACTACTTGGAAGCTCTCCAAGATGAACCTTGCAATTCGCAATATCAATTCTCAGTTTGTAGCATGGAATACTGAAGGATCTTTTCTCAAGGATGCTCATCCGGATTTAAAAGCTGATTTTGTTTTAGCGAATCCTCCTTTTAATCAGTCAGACTGGGGACAAGAATTACTCCAAACAGATGCAAGATGGCAATACGGAACTCCTCCATCTGGAAATGCAAACTTTGCTTGGATGCAGCATATGCTCTATCATCTCAAACCTACAGGAGTGATGGCAACCGTTCTTGCCAATGGATCGCTCAGTTCAAATACCGGAGGAGAAGGAGAAATTAGAAAAAATCTGATCCAAAATGGACTGGTAGAATGTATCGTAGCCTTGCCGAAGCAACTATTTTATAATACAGGAATCCCTGCTTGTATCTGGTTTCTCAGGAGAGGAAGAATAGATGATACCGATAAAATCCTCTTTATCGATGCTTCAGAGATGGGATTTATGAAAGATAGAGTCCATAGAGAACTCTCAGACGAGGATATCGCAAAGATTGCTGATACTTATCATCATTGGAGGAAGGGAACTGGTTATGAAGATGAGCTCGGATATTGTAAATCAGCTCCACTTGCAGAAGTAAAAGCCCAAGGCTTTGTGCTTACTCCTGGGCGTTATGTGGGGATTCCAGAGGCAGAAGATGATGGGATTCCATTTGAAGAAAAGATGCAAACACTGACTGCACAGCTTGCCGATCAGTTGACCAAGGAGCAAGAGTTGAACAAGGAGATCAAAAATCAGCTTTCTAAACTTGGTTTTAACTTGTAAAAAGGAGAAAAATGCATGAAAATTTAGCTCTATTTCAAGAACAAAAAATTCGTCGTCATCGGGACGAAAAACAAGAAAAACGATATTTTTCTGTGATAGATATTGTTGGAGTGTTGGTATGACATACAGATTACCAAAAAGCAAAAAGTTATTGGACTACACTAAAAAATAGGTTAAAAGCAGAATGATCTGAAGTGGTCACAAATTGTGACCAGTTGAAAATGTTGGCTCAAGATGGTAAAATGAGACTTACTGATGTTGCTGATGTAGAAACGATTCTCCGCCTTGTCCAGTCTATCCCTAGTCCAAATGCAGAACCGTTTAAACTGCGATTGGCAAAAGTTGGATATGAAAGAATGCAAGAAACTATTGACCCTGCCCTTAGTATGGATAGAGCAAGAGTAAACTGGAAAAATATGGGTAGAAGTGAAAAGCGAATCCAGCAAAGGATGATGGGGCAAGAAACGAGAAATAAACTAATTGACTATTGGCAAGAACATGGTATCAAAGAGCAAAATGAATATGCGATACTTACCAATATCATCCATAAGGAGCGAACAGGGATGACAGTAAAAGAGCACAAAAAATTAAAAAATCTGAAGACTCAGAATCTCAGAGATTATATGTCAGAGGCAGAATTGATCTTTACAGCATTGGCTGAGCTTTCTACTCGTCAGATTGCCTCATCTACAAATGCGGAATGAATGAAAGAAAACAAAGTTGCGAGTAAAAAGTGATGAGCAATTGCAAAACAAGCAAGACAAAAACTAGAAGATCAGACAGGTAAATCAGTTATTACCTGAGAAAACTTTCTTCCTAAACAAAAGGAGAAAAGAGAGAGATCTGATCAGGCTGAGGAGTAAAATCAGATAAACAATCAGACTTTTATTTGGTGAAATATTAGATTGATGAAGGCGGCTTTAAATTGGTATAATCAAATACAATATTGAATATATAGAGAGATTGATATCTTTAATTATACCTTTTTTACTGCAAACAAAAAAGAAAGCTTAGCTTTTCATAGTACGCTTCAATATTCAAAAAGAAAGAATGTATTAGAAGAATTAGAATATCTGTTTTATAACTATCAATTATTGATTGAACTTTTTGAAAGATTTCATGATAAAATGGGGATGAGTGATAAAAATTGGAAGACGATTTTATCAAGTTATTCGGATTTAAAAATAGCTTATAGATTCCTCTTTATGGGGTATTATAGTACAGCAGGTATGCATTTAAGATGATTTTTTGAAAAAGCAATTTTAGCAGTTTATAACCATTTGTTAGATGCTCATATAATAACAATGGAAAAGAATTTACAAGAACAGATAAAGGTATGTTTGAAGTATTGAGACCTTACTTGTAAAAATAAAGACAATGAGAATAAAGATGTTTATAATGAATATTATTTTCCTGTTGGAGAAATAATGAAACTCTATAAACATTATTCAGCTAATTATATCCATAATGGAAGTGCTAATGTAGATCAGGATTTTGTAGAAATTGAATTTAAAAAAAACTATTTTCTGATTTCTATTAGCTTAATCTATATTCCAAGATTTTTTAGAATAACTATTTGAGAAAAGATAGAGGCGTTTTGGACTGAAAAAATATTAAACCCTGTCGAAGAGTATCCATATTATCGGAATTATTTGCAGTTTCTTTTTGGAGAAAATAAAATCCTTTCAAATCAATATTCTGAAATATATAATCTTTTATTAGATAAAGATATTACAAGTTATTTAGAAGATGAATTAGGGATCAATACCCATAATTTATTTGAACCAGAATATTTAGAAGAACAAAAAGCGAATGAAGCTTTATGGAAGCAGGCTAAAAGAAATAAAGAAAAATATTATAAGCTCCTTTTAGAGAAAGAAAAATAATTTATTTATTAACTTATACATTATGCCACAGATACCAGCAGGATGGGAAGAAACGACTTTGGGAAAATTGTTAGATGTAAAACATGGTTTTGCATTTAAATGAGATTATATTTCAGACAAAGATAATGGGAATGTTTTGCTAACACCATGAAATTTTGCTATTTGAGGAGGGTGGAAAGATTGAAAAAAATTTTATAATTGAGAAATTCCTATTTCTTATATTCTAAAATGATGAGAAATAGTGATTACTATGACAGATCTCAGTAAAGATTGAGATACATTAGGGTTTCCTGCGATAGTTCCAATAGATGATAAAAGAATATTTTTACATAATCAGAGAATTTGATTAGTTGAATTTATTTCAGATAATTTAGACTTGAAATATTGTTTTTATAAATTAAAAACAAACGAGTATCAAAAATATGTTGTTAATACAGCATCTTGAAGTACGGTTAGACACACCTCTCCTGATAAAATTAAATCTTTTATATTCCACCGCCCCTCCCTCCCAGAGCAGCAAGCCATCGCAGCAGTCCTCAGCTCCTTTGATGACAAGATAGAACTCCTTAGAGCTGAAAATCAGACCCTCGAGCAGATGGGGCAGGAGCTTTTTAAGGAGCGATTTGGTAAGTGGAAGATCGGAGATGAATTGCCTGAGGGTTGGAGAGTTGGGAAATTAGGGAAGGAGATTAAGTTTATAAAAGGGAAAAAACCTAAAGCTGTTTCAGATTCTTATAAAGAAGGTCGGATTCCTCAAGTTTTAATTGAAACGCTAGATGGTTGAATTTCTTTGTTTGCAGATCCTGAAAAATCTATTTTACTTAATTCTGGAGAAATTGTTATGGTTATGGATGGAGCTAGTTCAGGGAGATGCGAAATAGGATTTTCTTGAGTATTATGATCTACTTTAGCAAAAATAGAGGTAAATCCTTCTTTGAAGCTAATGCTATATGCTTTATTAAAAAATAAGTTTAAGGAAATTAATGGGTGAACAACAGGATCATCTATTCCTCATACAGATAAACATAAAATTTGCGATTTTGATTTTATTATTCCTACAAAAGAAACTTTATATGATTTTAATAAATTATATTGAAATTTAATAGAGAAAATATTATTAAATAGGAAACAAATTCAAACCCTTTCAGTTACTCGTGATCAGCTTCTGCCAAAGCTCATGAGTGGAGAAGTGAGAGTGGAGTTTTAGATTCTAACAAAATGATTATGTCTATTGCTACTAAATTTGAAACATTTAATAAAAATATCAGTATTAGTTCTGATGATATTGAGATAATTGCTGACCGTTATCACAAAATAGTCAAAAGATTAAATGCTGATTTTTGGAGTATCGATAATGAAAATAGTCATGGATTATATGTATGATCCTATTGAAGAGATACAGCGATTCATGTAAGTGATATTGATATGATATTTCAATTGCCATATGAATATTATGAACAGTATAATAATTATGAATGGAATTGACAATCGGCATTATTACAAGCTGTAAAAGAATCAATAGAAAAAACTTATACATATACACATTTGAAAGCGGATTGACAAGTAATTGTTATTCCTCGAACTGATTGAATAGTCTTTGAAGTTGTCCCTTGTTTCTTAAATGCGGATTGAACTTATATTTTTCCTAACAGCAATAACTGAGGATCTCGAAAAGTAACAAATCCAAAGCCCGAAATTTCTGCAATAAGAGAAATGAATAAGGAATGTAACTATAATCTTAAAAGATTTTGTAGAATGATCAGAGCATGGAGGGATAATGTAGATTTAAAAATGTGATGATTGTTAATTGATACTTTTGCATATAATTTTTTATCAAAATGGGAACATAGAGATAAATCATACCTATATTATGATCGAATGGTTAGAGATTTTTTCTTATACTTAAAGGATCGTGATGAAAGTCAAACTTATCGATTAGCTCCAGGAAGTAATCAGTATGTTTATAAAAAGGATAATTTTATCTATAAAGCAAAAACTGCATATAATACTATCTTAGAAGCAATAGAAGCGGAAGAGAAAGAATATGAATATACGGCTAATCAGAAATGGAGAAGTGTGTTTTGATCAAAGTTTTAATTTATAATTTATAAACGATGAATAATAATTTATCAATTGTTAGGCAGCAATTTGCTCAGTGTGTTTTTACTCATAAAGTTCATGAAAAAGCAGCAGATCGTTTGTGAAGAAGAGAATTATGGATTAAGTGGGGTAATTTTTTTTTGTGGGGTGTAGCGGTATCATTGTTATTTCTTGAATTAAAGTGTTCTACAAACTTCTTGCTATCTTCTATTTCGTTATCAATAGCTGTTTTTGAGCTTTTATTTACTATTTTTCAAAAAGAATTTCCTTTTTGAGAGGATGCAAATTCTCATAAAAAAATAGCTTTACAGTATTTATTTCTTAGAGATAAGTATAAGAACTTTATTGCTGATATAATGAATGGATTATCAGAAGCAGATATTATAGCAAAGAGAGATTTGCTGCAAGAACAATATCAGGTTATTAATCAATTGGCTTTGCAAACTACCTTTCAAGACTATAAAGAAGCACAAAGCTCCCTATTAGGGACAAATAACTCTGATGAAGAATTTACACGATCAGATAGAGAAATAAATCGTTTCTTACCTAAAGATTTACATATATAAATGTTGTTGTATGGGAATAATAAAAGATGAGTGAATATCTAGTTATGATTATTATAAAAATAAAAAGCAAAATAGAACCTATATAAGTAAAAGGCTTGAGGCTAAATCTTTATTAACTTGAGATGTAAAAACTTATAGGATTGTTTCTAAACCTTTAAAATCAGAAATCGACGTCGAAGATTATGTGTATCATGGGGAAGAAAGGCTGAGGATAACCCCTTCTGGATGACAGGAAATTATAGCAAAGGTTTATGAAGATTCTAAGTGATTATTTGTTCTGACTATAAAAAGATATGGAAAAGGTTCTAATAAAGAACATCATTTTTCTTTTATTGCAAATGAAATTAAAACTTTAAGAAATTTTTTAGATTCAATTAAATATTTAGATTTTTCAGATCCTTCAAATGCTAAAGTAGAGGATGAAGCTTTAGAACAGGCTAAAGATACTCTTTTAAATGCTAATAATTTAGATTTTTTGATAGATATAGTACAAACCAAAGTTACTAAGCAAGATGTAGTGGCTTTAGCCTATAGAAAACAAGAATTAGAAGATTTTGGAAAATTATTAGAAGATAGGGACTTTTTTGAAGATAGAAAAATAAAATTAAATAAAGGTAGCGAAGCTGTTCGACAAGATTTTTTTGAAAGAAATCCTTGGATATTTTGATATGGATTATGATTTGTATTTAATGAACCTTTAAAATGAAAAAAGTTAGAACAAGTTGTTTGTGGGGCAGATGTTACAACAGTAGGTAAGAGAACAGATGGAATAATGAAAACAAAATGAGTAATCAACGCTTTTTGTTTGGTAGAAATCAAGCATCATGAGACAGAACTTTTATCTTCTAAATTATATCGTCCTTGAACTTGGAATCCGTCATATGATCTAATTGGTTGAGTGGCACAATCTCAAAAAACAGTACAAAAAACTTTAGAAAATATAAAAACATATTATAAATGATTTGATGATAATTGAGATCCCACTGGAGAATATATATATAATTATTTACCAAAATCCTACCTTATTATAGGAAATTTGAAAGAATTTATGACAAGTAATTGAGTTAATCAAGAGAAATATTCTTCTTTTGAATTATTTCGTAAGAATATACATAATCCCGAAATTATTACATTTGATGAGTTATATGAAAGAGCAAAATTTATTGTTGATGCAAATTCTTCAATACAAATGTTAAATTTAGAAGATAATGATTTACCACTCTAATCTTTGTAGATGAACGAATTCACTATAGAAAAACTCCTTATCGAGCTTCTCCAGGCTCAAGGCTACAGCTACCAGCACGGCTCAGAGACTAGTCCTCAAGCTATCCCTCAGCTCAGAAGCTCACGAGATGAAGTCCTCCTTGCTCCTATTCTCAAAACTCAGCTTAAGCTTATCAATCCAACCGCCTCAGATTCTGCTTTGCAAGAAGTCTATCAAAAGCTGACGCATCTTGAAGGTTCTGACCTTATATCTAGAAATGAGCAGTTCCATTATTGGCTCAGAGATGGGATCAAGGTTGAGTCTTTTAGCAATGGCGAGACGATCAATGAACAGATCTTTCTCGTAGATATGCACAATATCGAGCACAATGACTTTCGCGTGATCAATCAGTTTACTATCAAGGAAAACAATCAGGAAAAAAGATGTGATGTCGTGATCTTTGTTAATGGACTACCGCTTGTGCTCTGTGAACTCAAAAATCCATTAGATGAAAAAGCTGACCTCCAGAGAGCCTATACTCAGATCCACAATTATCAAACAGCTATTCCTTCCCTCTTTCATTACAACGGGCTTTGCGTGATCTCTGATGGGATGTTGGCGAGAGTTTCTACTTTCCAAGCTCCATTTTCTCGCTATCTTGCTTGGAAATCAGGAGCTGATAAGGATTCCACTTCCTTTGAAATAGAGACGCTGGCTACACATATGCTCGCTCCATCGGTTTTGCTCGATCTGATCCTCAACTATACTGTCTTTGAAACTCAGGAACAAAAAGACCAAAAAACCTGACAGATTTTTACCGTTAAACTCAAAAAGACCGCGGCATATCATCAGTATTATGCAGTACAAAAAGCCGTTCATGCTACCTTGCAAGCTGTCAATGGTGATCATAAAATCGGAGTAGTGCGACATACTCAGGGAAGCGGAAAATCACTCTCTATGGTTTTTTATGCGGGCAAGCTCATTACTCATCCTGCACTCAAAAATCCTACTTTGCTTGTGATTACTGATAGAAATGATCTCGATGATCAGCTTTTTCAGACTTTTTCTCAGTCGCGTTCATTACTCAGGCAATCGCCACAGCAGGCAGAGTCTCGTGAGCATCTCAAGGAGCTTTTGAAAGTAGTGGGTGGAGGAGTCATCTTCTCTACGATTCAAAAATTCTCTCCTGAAGAGGGAAATGTCTTTGAAACCTTATCAGAGAGAGAAAACATTATCGTGATTGCTGATGAGGCACATCGTAGTCAATACGGTTTCAAAGCAAAAGCAGTACAAAAAGATCAAAAATCTGACCTCAGATATGGAAATGCCAAATATCTCAGAGATGCACTTCCCAATGCTTCTTTTATCGGATTTACAGGAACCCCAATTGAAAAGGCAGATAAGTCTACGAGAGGGGTTTTTGGTGATGAGATTGATATTTATGATATCAGGCAGGCGGTAGAAGATGGAGCTACTGTTCCTATTAGTTATGAGGGCAGATTGATCAAGCTTGGAGTCGATCAGCAGGTACTTGAGCAGATTGATCAAGAGATCGAAGACTTTGACTGAGTTTCTCCTTCAGACAAGGATGCTATCAAATCAAGACTTGCTCAAGTAGAAGCCCTAGTTTGAAATCCGAAGAGACTCGAGCTTTTAGCTCAGGATTTTGTTGCTCATTTTGAGCAGAGGCAAGCAGTATTTGAGGGGAAGGTTATGTTTGTTGCGATGAGTAGAGGCGTGCTTGTTCGTCTGTATGATCAGATCGTTGCACTCCGTCCAGACTGGGCACAGCAAGGAAAGATCAAAGTAGTTATGACAGCTTCAAGTGATGATCCTGAGGAGTTTCAACCCCATTTTACTACTTCTCAGCAAAGAAAAGACCTCGCCCTTGCTTTCAAAAATCCAAAAGATCCTTTTCAGATTGCGTTAGTATGTGATATGTGGTTGACAGGATTTGATGCGCCTTGTCTTCATACGCTCTATCTGGACAAGAAAATGCAAGGAGCTGCTTTAATGCAAGCTATTGCAAGAGTAAATCGTGTATACAGGGATAAACCATGAGGACTAATTGTTGATTATATCGGTATTGCTCAGGACTTGAGAGATGCTATGGCAGTCTATACACAAAGTGGAGGAACAGGACTTGCAGTTCATCAAAAGCAAGAGAATATCAAAGAGTTTTTGAGCAAATATGAGGTTGTTGAACAAATGTTCCATGGTTCTGATTGGAAAGACTATTTCTTAGTTTCTTCAGAGCAAGAGAAGTTTAGAATCCTGAGCTGATCTTGTGATCGAATCCTTCAGTCTGAAGATCTAAAGCAGAGATTTCTCAAAGAGTTTACTCAGCTTAATAAGCTTTTTACCTTAGCAATGCCATCTCCAGAGGCAGAGAGGCTTAGAGATGAGTTGGCATTTTTTCAGGCTATTAAAGTGAGTTTGATCAAAATTTCTAGATCTCGTGGAGAGAATATTGCTCTGGAGACAACGATTAGACAGATTTTGGATTGAGCCGTTACACATGGAGAAGTCGTAGATATTTTCCAATCTGTAGGAATGAATAAACCTCAGGTAGATTTACTCTCTGATGATTTTCTCCTGGAAGTTAAAAATATGAAATACAAAAATCTTGCTCTCGAATTACTCAAAAGAATTCTAAATGATGAGATATCGATGAGACAAACTACAAATCTTGCTCAAGCAAAAAAGTTTTCTGAGATGATGACAGGAGTTTTTAAAAGATATACCAATGCCCAGATCGATACTGCCCAAGTATTGCAAGAATTATGCGATATTGCAAAGAATCTGCGTCTTGAGGATAATTCAGCAAAACAGCTTGGACTTACCCCAGAGGAATTCGCTTTTTATACCGTTCTTTCGCAAAATCAATCCACACAATTTCTTCAAGATGACAAGATGAAAGAGCTGATTCATGGGATCGTTACTCGTGTTCGCAAGAGTGCTACATGACTTTGGCTCAAAAAAACCAATATTCAAGCAGAGCTCAGGCTTCAGGTTAAAAAGCTTCTAATGCAATATGGCTATCCACCTGATCTTGCAAAAATGGAAGCAGATAAGGTCCTTGAACAAAGTGAACTCCTTGCTGAACAGATGGCGCTTAACAGCTAAAACATTTAATCCAAACTCCTCCCATGCAACACAAAGTCTACGGTTGTAAAGTCAATAAATTCTACCTCAATAAACGAATCGCTCACCTTGAAGCGACCAATCAAGTGAACGATAACCTTTTTCTCGTTGCGACTTGTGTGGTGACCGATAGAGCCAAGATGAAATGGGTCAAAGAAATTATTGAACAAGCCAAACTCGGTAAGCAGATCCTCATCACTGGTTGTGGCTCTATCACCAAAGGAAAAGCCACGGAAAGATCAGCTTTTTTTGCCTATTATCCTGAATTAGCAGCTTATCAAGAGCAAATCACGCTTCTTGCAGAAGATCCGCTAGAGGAAGAGAGCGAACTTGCTTTTAGTTTCAAAATGCCGAATCAGAAGCTCCGAACCAAGAACTATGTGATCATTCAGAATGGTTGCGATAATCATTGCAGTTTCTGTCTCACGATTTTCAAGAGGGGAGCACATAGAAATCGCCCTTTGCCGGAGATTATTGAGGAGATTAAGCAGATTGAGGCGGAAGGTGGGAAAGAGATCGTGCTGACCGGGATCAATCTTGCGGCTTGGGGTGCGAGCAATACCAGGAATGCTAAGGAAAGCAGATTCACCGAGCTTTTGGAGGCGATCTTGGAGCAAACGACAATCCCAAGGATCAGGATTTCTAGTCTTGACCCTCAGTATCTTGATGATCATTTTTTAAATCTGATGAATAATCCGAGGTTCTGTCCGCATTTCCATCTCTCCATTCAGAGTTTTTCTGATACGGTGCTAAAGCTGATGAATAGAGCTTATGATAGCAAAAAGCTCGATGAAGTGCTAAAAAAGTTAAGAAATCTGAATCGCCCTGATGCGGAACTCGTTTCCATCGGTGCAGATCTTATTTCTGGCTTTCCCTGAGAAACGGAGGCGGATTTTCAGATCACTTGCGAGGCGGTGCAGAAATATCGCATTACCAAGCTTCATGCTTTCCCTTTTTCTGATCATCATAAAGCCGAGAGAATCCCTGCTTCTTCGCTCCCAGATCAAGTGCCGAATGAAATGAGAAAAAGCAGAAATAGAAAGCTGATTGAGATCGGCGATCAGGTTCGTGATGCCTTTGTCGCTCAAAATTACGGCAGAAAGCTCCAAGTCCTGATTGAAGAAAGCAAGAATGGAAAAGCGAAAGGATGGACTGAGAACTATCTTCAGATTTCCTTGCCTTGAAGCTATGAAAAGGGGAGTATTGTTGAGGTGATTGTAGATGAAAAGAATTGTGTGTTTTAGATAGCCATATTTTATTTTATCTGTGAGGAAAGGTATGGATTTTGAATATCTTGCTTATACAGTTCTGTGTATATTTGCTTTTATTGCAGTGATGTATTTTTGAAATACTGCTTCTTTTTTGAAAAAGGAAAAAGTTCGACATGAAAAAATCTGAGCATTGCCTCCTATAACAAGGCTTCTTTATCTTATTTTAACTTGGCTTATCTGTGCATTATGTATGTTTATTGCCTATCAGTATGGTTTAAGAGGACTAAGTATTCGAGCGATGCTTCCCTTTTGCCTTGTCTGGCTTTTTCTTGTAGGTCTTCCTATTCGGAGGTATCTAAGAAAAAAGATTAGCACTTTAAATGGGCGAGAGTATCTTAATATTTTAAATTTATTGCTTCTTATAGTTCTTCAATTTCTTTCAGTCTTTATTATGGGATCTGCGATTCTTCTTGTGAAAATTCTTGTATAAGTGCTTGATAAGTTTCATTAAGATTCAGCTTTTTAAAGCTGTTTTTATTATTTGGTTTTGATGGGCCACCTTTAATTATTTTTTAGTTGACTTTTGATACATTTACCTTATATATTAGTTGAAAATATAAAAATATGCTAAACAATTAAAAAATAAGAAAATGGAAAAGAAAGAAAGTGTAAATTATTTACCAATTGTTCAAGCTATAGAACAGTTGGTGCAGAGGGCAGTATCGCTAAAAATCAAGAAAGAGAATCCTAATGGCGATATCACAAGCCATAAGATTTCTGGTATCAGGATTGCCTATCTGGAAAAGGAGTCTTTTGAAATTACCTATGCTAATGGTATTATGACTCCAATGCAAAAAAAAGAGTCGGCTCCCGAGCTTTTGCTTACTCTCTTCTTTGCTAATGAGAAGAAGGAAGCGAGTGTATCGATTCCAATGCAAGAGCGTATTCTTGCTCAACCCGAAGGTCTTCTTTCTTTAGGGTGGACAAAGATTACTCTCGCAATAGATGAGTTGATCGATGATTTTTATGCCTCAAAAATAAAGGACAATAAATTTCATCAAGAAGCGCATGGGAATGTGGTTTATTTAGAGGATTCTGTGTTTGAGGTTAGTGCTTTAGAGCCGATTCCGAGCTCTCTTTGTGACCAAATGTTACATGTAGTCCGTGATTGTTATCTTGCAAAACATGTTGCTTTTGTGGATGCGAATTTGACTGCGAAGAGGGAGCTTTGGATCATTGTGGATTCTTGGGGAACTCGTGTAATCGACCATCGTGATAGGGTTGAATTTGGGATCACTCCTTATTTTATGAATGGACAGCGGAGAGTTTATCAATCTCAGCTTTCGGGAATGTTTAAGGATTGTGATGCTCTTAGGTCCTATCTTAGCAATGAATTGCCTCCAAGGCTTCAAGAGGAATTGTTTACGCTTGATCGTAAGCAGTTAGAGAGCGGGATTTACCCTATCCTTCTTGCACCTTCGGCTGTTGGCACGCTTTTTCACGAAGCAATTGCGGGACATATGCTCTCTGGAGCCTATATTGCTGATGGAATTTCTACGGTTTTCAAAGGGAAACTTGGGAAAAGAGTTGCAAAAGAAGGCTTTATGCAGGTGTTGAAGCATATTCAGATTTGGGACTGTCCAAGAAATGAGAATATGCTTGCTTCTTATCGATATGATATGCAAGGAACCGAATCACGAAATGTCTGTCTGATTGACAAAGGGAAGGTAGAAGGCTATCTTCTTGATCGCAATTCTGCACTTCGTTTGAAGCTTGAGAATAATGGGCATGCTTTGGCAGGAAGTTTTAATGAGCAGCTGTTTGCTGATTACTTTCTTTTGCCTGAAGCTGTGCTTCCAGAGCCAAGAGTTTCTAATCTAGAGATTCTTGTCGATTCCGACTATTCTTTAGAAGAAATGAAGGCAGATTTCTTTAGGAAATTTGGCTATTATCTTTGGGTAGAGTCAAGTTCTGGAGAAGTTAATGTGGAAACGGGCACTTTTGAGCTTAAGGTTGATGTCGTTGTAAAAGTATATCTCAATGGTAAAAAAGAGTACTTTCATGGCGGAGTGCTGTCTGCAAATTTGACAGATTTTTTATCTGCTATTTGTGCGGTGAGCAATCATTATGGGAAAAATCAGGGATATTGTGGTGCTCCAAGTGGGGTAGTTCCGACAGAAGCGGTGGCTCCTGCTATGGGTATGTATGGAGTTAATTGGGTTCCTTATTCCTTGCCGGGAAAAAATACCATTCTGACGCTTAGACGGGATAAATATGTCCCCAAGGATTGGAAACAGAAAACTTCTTCCTTTGAGATGTGATTGAAAAGGTGAGATTTGGAGTGTTGCAAGGATCTTTGTGACACTCCATTTTTTATTTGGGAAAAGGCACGTATATTCTTGTAGTTAATTATACTTCAATCTTATATCCTCACCATTTCTTAAAATCAGATAATTTTGTGTTTATTGTTTGTTTTCCGTATTCTGGGTCAAAATATTCTACTTCTACATGGATATGTTCTCCAACTCATGATATTGATTTTACTGTTCATGAATAAGATTTTTTATCTCATAAATGAAATTCAATATGTTTTCATATATAAGAATTTCAATGTTCTCATATTTCAACACTTCAATTATTTTTCTTTACTATAGAAACAGAATGCTCATGATCTAACTCTCAATATTTTCAATATCAATAATCAGTATCAACGATTTTTAATCAATTAATATTTAATTGATGATTTTCATACCTTTGTCAATTAAAAACTCAACCTCAACCACTATGACCGTGTGATATCATATTTATTCAGCTATTTTTTAAGAGATCAACATAATTTTCAATTCAACTTATATCTCTATTTCAGGTGTGTAAAAATATATCTGAAATAGTATTAAATTGTTCCGTACTTATCACTCAATTTCATTGTCAAAGAAGAGCTTTTCTAAGATATTATTGATAATTTTGATTTAATGTTTTGATGTTTTCTTGAATATTTCATTGTGTTAAATATTTTAATATTTCTACTGTGGGATTCGTATGAATGTAAAGGATATCATCTACTTGTGATGCAATTTTCATATTGCAAATTTCCTCGAGAATTTGTTTCCCTTTTGGAGAACGCCTCATAGCTTCAATTATCTCTAGATTTTTCCCTCTTAGATTGAGAAAATCTTCAACTTCTCCAGTTTTTTTTATTCATATAAAGTCAAGCAATTCTGTTAATCATGTTCATTGACCATTGATGATAGAAACGCCTAAAGCATTGGTATTTCAGAAACGTTTTCATTTTCATCAAGTTAAGTAAGATATCAAAAAATCATCATGATTTCCAACTATAACATCAATATCTCATCACTGTTTTTTTGCTTGTTCTCTTAATTGACGAATCTCTTCTATGATTTTTAGTCAATCTGTTCATCTGTCTCCCAAAATATCTCATTGAAATACGACCTTCTTATTTCAACCAGTCCATTCAAGATGTCAATTAACTTCTTTTGCTAATCATACAAATTCCATATTTCATTTCAGTGCTATATACTCTCAATGAAGGTCTCAAATAGCAACTACATCACAATTTCTTTTGACTTCTGACATTTCTCTTCTTTCCGTATTGATTCATCCTTCTAGACTACTATTCCTATCTTTATTTTCCTGAAGTTCTCTAGCTTGTTTTTCTTGAAGTTCTCTAGCTTGTTTTTCTTGAAGTTCTCTAGCTTGCTTTTCTTGAAGTTCTCTAGCCTGTTGTTTTTTAGCTTCTATAAGTTTAAGTTGTTTAGAATAGAACTCCATCAATTTTTTTCATTGAGTACTGATTCTATCCCCAAATTTAACTTTTATCGCCTCAAGACGATGACTAATCTTCTTGATAAATTCGATTGGAGTCTGGAGATTCAGCGTTGATATCCATTTTTTCATTCCTTGAAGAAAAACACTAGCTTCAAACATGCTTTTGCTTACCCAATCAAGTTTGATATCCTTATAAGGAATTTCTCCAGTTTGAGCTTTTTGAAATAAGAGATCTACTTGGGCAGATGCATTATAAAATTTACTTTCTCATTGATTAACACTTTGAATATCAAGAGTTAGAGCATCGTTAGCTCTTTTTAAGAGTTCAAGTTGCTTTTTCTCATTTTGAGAAAGCTCTTCTCCGTTACTTTTTTTCTGCTCTAATGCTTCAATTTTTTTATTGTTAGATTCGATCTGTTTTTTCTGGTAATCAATCTGAGTCTCTAAGAGATTCTCATTACTAATCTGCTCTCATTGTTCCATATTTTGTCCGATCTGATTCTGTTTCGTATTTAAATTTGTATTATTCGCGGTTTCTGCTTTCCCTACTTCTTTTGCTGATTCTTGAGATCTAAACATAGTTGTTGACTCATCAATGGTTTCAAGTCCATCTCATTTTTTCTGCATTTTAGATAATTCGGATTCTTTTCATCTTATGATTCCTTCTTGTGCAATGACTTGATTTTTTAAATTAGTTAATTTCCCTATTTCTGGAACCAACTCAATGACAAAAACATTTTCTCAATTGAGAGTCTTTTGTACAAGTTTGATATTTCACTTATATTTTTCTACGTTGCTTAGCAGTTTAAAAGAGTTTTCTGCTCTTTCTTTGATGCTTCAATGCGTTCACTTTTCACTAAAAAGTATTTTTCTTTCTCAAGGATTGTCCAAAATTAACCTTTCAGCAAATTCAGTATCCAAACGTTTGAGTTCATTTGGGGTATTTTGATAGGTTTTATATTGTTCGTATAGGTCTGTATGACTTTCTTTTGCATATTTTTCATAATATTCTGGTCTGTCCTTTGAAATCTCATCTGCTTTTTCTTCTACGGATTTTTCTTTTTTGGTTTTAAGTTCAGTCTCTATGCTATCAATCTTTCTAGATAATTCTTGGATCATAGTGTTATTTGCATCACGCATAGTTTTTTTTGTTTGTATTTCTGCTTCTAATTTTACTTCTTCTGGTGATTTTTTTCTAATGCAAAAAGTTCCATCAGAGCTTTCAAACTGACGTAATTCTGATTCAGGATAAGTTTTTTTAAGGCCTTTAAATGATGTCTCAGCTTCAGATTTTGCTGTATATTCAACAGTATGTCAAGTATCAAGCGTTACTCTCTCTGCCAACATAAAATCAAGTTCTTGTAACTTTTGTTCATATCATTGTGGCTTGTCTTTTAGTAAACTTTCATATTGATCAAAAATATCTTTGTATTTTCCATTTCTTTCTAGAGCTATTTTTGCTCCATCAGGACGAAGCTGAATTTCGTTTGGAATTCATTCATTTACATTGGCAAGTCAATTAGCATACCTATTAACAGCCATGTTATAAGAAGCATTTTTGATAGAAACTTTATTAGATTCTGGTAAGGAAATTTCCTTATAACTTGCTGAATTGAGTTTATTTTCTATGAATTTTACTGCATTTTCACGTGTGGTGATTTTAGGGTCTGTGGAAGCTATTCCTTGATTTTTTAGCTTAGTTATTTCTTGATTGAGTTGTTCTCTTTTTCTCATTAGTTGTTCTTGAGTTGCATTTTTTCCGTAGGCTCAAGTTGATTCGTTCATGCGAGGAATGAGAACATTTTTACCTACTGGCATGTTAGGAGTGTTGGAGCTTATTACAGTCCCATTCCCATTAATTACAACTTCTTGTTCTCCATTTTCTACCGTTATTTCTTGAAGTCAATGCTTTCACTCTTTCCAATTCTTGATTTTCATTGATCCCCATCAATAAAGCCTCAGTCCAATGACTATTCCCAAGGACTGAATTGCACTTTCCACGGTGATCGGAGAAGGCTCTTGATCAAGTGCAAGGCTGATTCCTTGTTCTGCTAATGTAAGCGTTCCAAGCTCAGCTCCAACTGATGCTATTCATTGTAAAACTTTTCCGAGCCAGTTCCCAGCGATTTTTTCTCCCATAAGCTTCTGTAGTGCAGCTCCAGTAAGATTTTGGAGCGGTTGTCCGATGGCTTTCAAAATCCCTAAAAATGCGATACTTTGGGCATATCCCCTAAAATTAGAAATTTGTTCACCATTAGGTCCTTCAGTATAACCAAAAGGATTGACCCCATCTGTAAGGTTTTTCCCATGGAGTGCATTTCTAAGAACAGTACTACTCAAATGAAATCAGGTTCCTTCGAAGAGAAGATGACTTCATTTTGCAAGATGATCAGTCAGTTTTCAAACTTTTGCAAGGTCATTAAGGTGCACAAATTTATTGCTTTTATTGATTGCATCTAGAGATCTTCTTGCATCATTGAGTTTATTTGTATATTTCATTCTTTGGGCAACTTTTCATGATTTATCTAGTGTTCTTGCTAATTTTGCGCCTTTTTGGAGGTTTTTTACCTGACGGCTCGCAGCTACTAGTTTTTCTGCTTCTCTTCACATTTTCCAATATTTCCTTGCTTTAGAGAGTTTTCTCATCAGTGTAAATGTTTTTTTGATCTTATAGGCTTTATTTACATATCTTGCACCTTGTGCCGCCTTAAGAGCGAATCTAGCACCATAAATAGCTGCAGTCCCAACACCTCCTGTCACTGCTCCAAGTGCAATAGCAACGATACAAATTGCAACCTCTTCCAAGATCATTTGCCCAATTTCATTTAACCAGACAGCTGTTTCGTCTCCGCTTAATCGTCCATTGAGTCCATAACTCCTATTGAAGATATCTGCATTGGTTCAACTCATTTTCCCTCCATTTTTTGCGAAAGGAAGTGCGAGGCTTCACTTGAGAAGAGGGCTAATTCCTTCATATTTGAGACTATTTTCAGCTGCTGATTTTGCATTTTGGAGTGCTTCCTCGAGCATTTGAGGATTTTCAAGCATTACTGAAATACTTTGAAGTCTGATTCTATCATCATCAGTCAGATTATTCCCTTTGGCTTCTAGTTTTACCTTCTCGTCTTCCATTTTACTTTTGAATGCACTAGGACTATAATCCAGTTGTTCAATAGCTTGTTTCTTCGCTCTTAAGCTGTCATAGATTTTTTGGCATCCTTTTTTCATTTCTTCATCAAATGGTGCATTTGCTGGCATCAACCCATTATTTTGCAAAAGGGAAAATATAGCTTGAGCATTCGCACAATTATAGAGATTATCAATCAGTTTTGTTTTCTCTTGGACTTGTGCTTCTGTGTCTTTTTCTCCGATTTCAAGATGAGTTCCAATTTTTTGGAATGCTTCTGTATAATCAAATTTCCCAAAACTGATATTTTCATTATTCGCAATTTCATCCCTAAGGAAGGTTGTTTTCGTATTTCACCATACATTGAGATGTTTCCCTAATTCTCTAATACTTCTCTGTGCGTTCGTCTTATCCCCACTAAGAAGGTTTGCAACAGTTTCTCTCGCAGTTGTATCTTTCATCGTAGAAAAAGATCAATCATTACTTTTATACGCAACAAAAAGATCTCCTAATTTCTTCTTAGCTTCATCAAGTTCCTGAGGTGAGGGAACAGTATTTTCAAGACTATATTTATAGTTTCTGATTGCTACTTTTAGCGCTGCAACTTCTTTACTTGTTCAGTCCTCTTCTTCGATTTTATTTACCAATTGAGAAAGCATATCTAGTCCATAGCTAAATTTTTCTACTGCTTGAGCTAAATTTGGATTTTCTTTATTTTCAGGAGATCCATTAAAGATTTGTTCTCTTTTTGTGAGATGATCTGCTTGTGCCCATTTTGCCTTGATTCTTGCTGTGAGGTAGTCCTTATAAGCTCATTCATTGTTGTCCAAGATATTGTAGATTGTTTCATCGTTTAATTTCTCGTTATCTTCCACTTTTCCCATCCCATCTTTCCAAATTATTTCATCTTTTTTTGTTCCTTCACGATTGATAAAATGGGCTTCCATAAGTCCTGATCAAAAATGGATCCTAGAAATCGGCTCATCTTGCTCAAGTTCCCATCAAAGTTTTTTTTGCTCTTTTATGATTGCATCTAGTCTTGATTCGGTTTTGCTAATGAGTGTAGCAAGTTGCTGTGAGGAGAGTTTATTTTTTAGATTTGCAGGCAGGTTTTTTAAACATTCCTGATATTTTGGAGAATTGATAAAATTCTGATTGCTGTAATCAGTCGCCTTTTCGTTATTTGCTCTTTCTTTTGCTTTTGCTTCAACTGCAGTAGAAGCAGCAGTTCTGAGGCTAACTCATTCCCAAATTAAAGCTCTTTCATCTACGATCGCTCCATTGCTAATAAGGTTGTATGTTCATGCTTTTTTATCATATTGGATTAGACAACTACTTATACCTCCCAATACTTGTTGCATCCTATTTTTGATTTTCAAATTAGTACATTTTGAGTAATCAATAGTATAGATGTTTTTATCATTAGTAAAAAACTGACCTAAAACTTCGTGAATCTTCGGTTTGTTACTTCTATCGGTAAAAATATAGGTGTCTGTTTTTTTGTCAAAGTTGAAAAATGCTTTACCTTGACTATCTTTTGTTTCAGTATTTTTTTGGATAATATCTCTGTGGGCATTATTACGCATAAGCCTCTCAAGAACGATATTCTCTGCATTATCAATTTTCTGGGCAATATCATTGAGTAATCTTTTGTTGTCTGTAAAAGGCTTTATTCATTCACATTTGTTATGCTTGTCTACCAATTCCTTTTCCAGATTTTTCAAGGGTTCTAAAGCCCATTTTCCCCAGTTATTCCCACTCTCCTGGATCTTGCCTATAGTTTCATTAATAATTGCTTGTCCAGCAAGATAGATTTCTTGATCATCTCTAATTCGCCACTGCTTGTTTTTTTCAAACTTATTTGAAAGCTGCTTCTGGATCTGGTCTACTGATTGATTCTTATATTCGGTCATTTGAAGTGAAATTTAAAAGATTAAAGTCAGATTTCTTGTTCTAGTTGTGAAAGTGATTGATCATTTTTGATATTTGATTTGAGTTCTACAAGTGAAGTTCCAAGTTGTTCGGTGATTTTAATTTGATCATAAATTTCAAGGATTTTTTGATAGGTATTTCTAAAATCATCAGAAGCAACCTGATATTTATCTTCAATCTCTTGCCAGAGCTGTTCTCTCTTTTTATCATCTTTCTCCAAAAGAAGTTGTATAAGCCATACGATTCCCTGTTCATCAAGCTCTTGAACGGAAATTTGCTGTCCTTCTGGAAGGTGTTTATCGAGAATGCCTTGTAAAATGCTTTTTATAGAGTCAATATCATACTCTAGCAAATTGAGTTCCATGATGAATATTTTTTTAATATAAAATTCCCCTTCAATTATATTTTCCTACTATTCTTTGCTCAACTTTTTAGACTAAAAAGATTAAATGATATAACCATTTTAAAAAAATATATTTACTGATATTGACAAAATGAGTTTTATTTTTTTGAGCATGAGATAAGTCGAAATTTGTTTCTAAAGCGCTTTTTCTTACTAAATCAGCGGGAAAAAACGAAGCGGATATCCTCGAAAGAGAGTGTAGCATTCGAGATAAATTAGTAGTAGAGGAGTATAGAGTATTTTTAGTTTCTAAAAGAATAAAAAGTTACGAGTTTCTGTTTGACAACAAGAATCAAATCTTTATCTTGAATCAGATTTATTTCTTTTTTGATGATGAAAGCATTTCAAGACCTCTCTCGTAAGCTTTTTTCTGAGAAATTTCAGGGGAATCGTATGCTAGGCACTCTTGCACTTAAGGTTGTTAAGGACCATTTTCATATCAAAAATACAAATAAGAATATCGTCACAGACGAGCTCATTGAAGGCTATTTGAAATACCAAACACTTTTCCTCAAAACTTCAGATCAAGCTATGAAAATAGCAATTTTTAAAGAAAAAGAAAAACTGATTGAAGCAATCAATCAGCATTTCAAAAAGTTGTGATATCATCAACAATTACGCGATATTCGCTTAAAAGTATAAGTTTACTCTCTCTGGAGAAAATTCTTGATAGCAGCAAATTTTGAGTAATCATAATGGACTTTAAAGCCTTGATCCCAGAGCCTTGCTCTCACTGAATCATTATTTTGTAGGGTATTACTATAGTCCGCATATTGACAAGGACATTGGTTACAAAGAGGCGTTACAAGAGGGCATTCTCAATCTCCGCATGGCTCAGGAATCTTTGGACAACAACTTCCATTATTACCAGGAAGCTTTGGGCATGGATCTTCTGGATCAGGACATCAATCTTCATCTTCATCACAATTAGGGACATCTTGATAACAATTAGAACAGTTTTCTCACGGATCGACCTCTCCATTTCAGCATTTAGGCTTTTTATTTCCATCATCAATACAAATATCCTTGAGATCTTCAGGGCAGTTTTTACAGTCTTCTCATAGGTCGATTTCTCCGTTTCCGCAGAGGGGTTTCTTAGGGTCCATAGGTTTACAGTCCACAGAACATTTACCATTATGAAAATTCTGATCTCCATCATCACAAATTTCACCTTCCTCAATCTTCCCATTTCCACAGCTTACGAGACAGATTTTCACATCTTTTTCACAGTTTTTACAGGTTTCGGCTGCCTCAATCTTCCCGTTATCACAAAAAGCAGTACATGGACCTACGTCTTGAGGACAAGTTTTACAGGTTTCCCCCTTATCAATCACCCCATTTCAGCAGTCAGGATCTTTCTGTTCACAAATATCTCCAATCCCATTGGCATTAAGATCATCTTGATCTGTATTCACTTCTATCGGACAGTTATCCAAGCTACAAATTCAAAAGTGAGCACTATAACGAGGCTGATCAATGTTATCTCCGAGGATTAGTTTACAATCAGGTCTTTCGTAATATACCATACCAAGAAGATTTTTAATACCATCACCATCAATATCATCATCATAGAGATCAGGAATCCCATCATGATCAAAATCACATTTCAGTCAAGAAAAAGCAGATTGAGGATCGAGAGAAAACGCATTCTGAGCATTACTTTGAAGATCAAAAACAGCGATTCCACGGTTTTCTAATTGAAGTCTTGAACCGATACGAAACTTATTCGTAACTTTAACCTGTCCTTGTCTATTCTTTACCGAAAAGAAAGGAGTGTTTAATTGGGGTTTCTGAGTAAAAAAACTATTCTTATTATTGACCAAGGTTGTTAGGGATGTGATTTGATCCGATCAGACTGCTCAATGTGCCTGAAGAGAAAGCGCGAGTTCCCCTTTGTCATTATAGGTTGGAATGATGTTGATTGCCTGATTTCAGATTTCTTCTAGAGATCTTAACGTCATAAATGACGTTGAAATGAGTTCTTTGCCATCTTTTAAATGAATTTTCTGGATCAGAACTTTATTTCACGGATCGGTATAGGTATGTGTAGCTACGAGTTTCCTATCAATAAAATTCGTCCCATCTCCAAAATCCCATTTAACAGAATCTATAGCACCAAGACTAAGATTCTGAAGTCTGAGTGTCGCCATCATTTTGGTCGTAGTAGTCTTGAGATGCGGCGAATACTCAGGACTAAATCCAAAGAAAGTTCAGTTTTGATCAAGAATATCTATTGAAGCTACTGCGACAAGTTTACCTTGAACATAGCCTTTTAAGGTAATATTATTTCTCTGATTATTTTCCAAAGGAGTTGTAAAAGACGCATCAGCAACCGTATTTTCCTTGTGTCAATTTGCCGTGTTTTCTCGCTGGAAATAGTCGAACTTACCCATAAATTCAGGTTTAAAAACTGCTTTCTTATTAGCTAAATCCAGATTCTCCAACTTGACAGAAAGTCAATACATCGTGCTCTGTGGCTGTCCGAGCGAAAGTTGCTGACTAAGGACAAAGACTTTCCCTCCTTTGGTAGTAACCTTTGCAATAACAGTCATTAAACCAGGAGCAGTATAAATATGCTGAGTTTTAATACCTTTCCCTTTTGTAAAATCTCAAAAATCCCATTCAACTGCTAATGGAGCCTCACGACTCGTAATCTCAAACTTTACCAAAGAAGGCAGATCATTATCAAGTTTGCTTACCTTGATGAAATAAAGGTCTTCTCTTGTATCTTCTCCTAATGGAGTCGGATCTTCAGATTTTTCTTGCATGAGTACTGAATAATTGATATTTCAGGTATCATCAACCAGACCAAGCGGGTTCTTTTTCCCATCACCATCAATATCATCGCTACAAACATCCCCAATACCATTGCTATCCATATCATTTTGTCCAGGATTATAAGCATAAGGACAATTATCTTCATGATTTACTAGTCCATCACAGTCATAATCAACATTTAATGCACATTGAATATGAAGCTCATAAAGGAGATCGAGTTTTTTTAAGGCATCTTCCGTACTAATAGGTTTAGAAAAGCCTTCTACATCCTGAGGAGTAATAATTCCCGCCTGAATCAGAATATTCATCTCTGAAAGAGGCCAATATCCTTTTGGTAAAGTAGGGAAAGTCTGAAATCCACATTCGTTCGGATGAAACATACAGTATTTAAGATACGTAGAAAATTCAAGTCTTGACTGTATTTTCTCAGTCTGATTTTCTTTTCTATTTATTAGGTCAATCTCAGCAGTAGTAAATACTTTATATTCATAGCTTTTTTTGTCTCTTTTACTAACCCGTTCTTTAATGTCTTTCCATGGGGCAGAGTAGTTGCCTTTTATCCTATCGGTGAGAAGATTGAGAAGGGTTTGAAAAAACTCTGCCTTACTAATATCTCTTGATCCACAAAACTTTCCTGCGCAGATATTACTCGTTGCAACTGGGTATCCTCTCATGGTATCATCATTACCAACCTTTGCCACACAGTAATAATAGTTTACCCCTTGATATTTTCAGGAAAGATACTCAATATCCCTAAAATCTTTACCTGGTAACGAAACAAATCCTGTCCAAAAGGCTTCACTATATTTGTCATGAGTTTTCTTATCCGGCACGATACAGTCATAACATTCTACCGCATTCAAGAGCCTCGTAAGCTGATAACGAGAAAGCGTTTTTTGGCGAAGAATAGCCTCTACTGGAACTAATAATTGATTTAAATTCTGATAGAAAACAGAGTTTCTACCAGAGCTAGCAAAAAGGATATTCACGCCAAAAATAAAACCGAAAAGTCCCAAAAATCAGAATTTTATTGCTTTTTTTACTCCTCACATCGTTTTATTTAGGGAGATAAAAGACTCCTAGGAAAAAGTATAGTGCTTTCTTAGCTAAAAGCAAGATTTTCCTTAGTTTTGTTCTTCAACTCTTTGATAAAAATAAAAACATTTGCTTTCTCATAAAGAATATATATAGTCAAAAACCGTTTATTCCTAGTAAATAGAGCAATATGAGTCTTATCTTTGCTTCCTTGCGAATACTTTTTGGAGGAGTTGTGATCCTCTGTAAAGGGAGTTATTTCGGAGAATTGGCAATCAGTTTCTTGCCACATTTATCGATAATAAGCTTTTTAGGACTGCTATTCCGAGTTTTTCAGCTTTGGAAATTTCTTTACAAAGACAAACAAAAAAACAGCCTGAGAAGACGTCTGTCTCCTCTATTTGTCCTTTGTTTTTGAATCCTCTTTGGCTGTTTTTTGCGACCGATTAAGCAGTTCTATCAGCCTTTACATCAACTCAATCAATCAATAGATAGTCCAATTAAAGTCCTATTTTCCAATATCTATATGGGAAATAACAATATAGATGCAATCAAAAAAATGATTTTAGATGAAAACCCGGATGTTGTTCTTTTTGTCGAGTTTAGTGAAGAGCATAGTCAAGCTTTGAAGGATTTTTTTGCGACACATTATCCCTATAGCAATACTACCTCTCGATCCAAAATTGCGGTTGGAAGTATCGTATTTAGTAAATATCCAATAGATAATCTTGCTGACGACTTCCCTCAGGCAAGTTGGAGATATGGCTATTTCTCTATCGATACAGAAAAATGAAAATATTATTTTTATGAAATTCATACCGCATCACCGGTTAGCAAAGCATTTTTTGAAAAGAGAAATCAGCAATTAAAACAGATTAAATCAGACTTTTTTACTCATCATCAATCTCAAAGAGAAAGCGATGCAAAAATTATAATGCTTGGCGACTTTAACACAAGCCCACGATCGGCTTATTATGCAGATTTCGCAGAATCCTTCAGTGGTACACTAGAAAACATCACAAAGACGTTCCCAATCCTTTTCACTCGAAACTTATGAGAAATGTTGAATGTCCATAAGGATTTTAGTTTTTTGCCGTTATGGATAAGGAAAGCTTGAGGATATTTCCCTTTTTTTCAGTCACATATTGATCATGTATTTCTCAGTCCAAATCTAAAGTTTAAAAATCTGAAAAAAATCCAAATTCCAGGCTCAGATCACAGTGGCTTTATATTTGAAATTGAATAATTATGAGACCATTTTCTACTTTCAATATTTCCCGTTTTGAGTGGGATCCAAATACCTATGAGGCAAAATTCCATTACTCATTTGATGAGAGCGAATCCTTTACGGAAGTAATCAACTTTTCTCCTCTGAAAGAGAGGTCTGCGTTCCCGATAGTAAAAAATGCTGAAAACGAACTCAAACAACTTCTTGCTCATCTCCATCTCGCATTAGGAGTCAGTTACTACAAACTCTTTCCAACAAAAGAGATTCTTGTCCATACACTCGATTTAACGCAGGAGCAAAAAAGATTTCGGAACAACTTTTATATTAAAGGACTCGGGGAGTTTTTTTATAGAAACCAGATAAATCCTGAATGATTAGCCGAATTTGCTTCTGTCAAAGATGCACCAAACTATCCAAAAAAAATCTTCATGCAATCACATAAATCGCTCGTCTTATTCGGAGGAGGAAAGGACTCTCTAGTAACCGTAGAACTGCTCAAACGTCAAGGTCAGAATTTTGATCTTTTTTCTTTTTGAAACGATTTTCCCCTTCATCAGATTGCACAAATCCCAACTGAAAAAAAAAGGCTAATTATTAAAAGGACTCTCGATCTAGATCAAATTAAAAAGCTCCTTAATCAGGGATATTACAACGGTCATCTACCAATTACAGGCATAATATCTTTTGTATCTCTAGTTGTGTCTTATTTATACGGTTATGATGCGACTATTACCTCACTAGAGAAAAGTGCAGATGAAGGCAATACTTTTTATCATGGACTAGAAATCAATCATCAATGGAGCAAATCATCCGAATTTGAACAGGATTTTCAAAACTATGTTCACCAGCGAATTTCCGAAGATTTCTCCAGTTATAGCTTATTAAGAAAACGGTATGAAATCAGAATAATTCAAGAATTTTGCAAGTATCCAAAGTATTTTTACAACTTTTCCAGCTGTAATAGAAACTTTCACCAAAGCTGATCAAAGCTAGCAAGAGATGAATTATGGTGCTGAGAATGCCCAAAGTGTGCTTTTATTTATACAATGATGAGAGCATTTTTACGCAAAGAAGAAGTAATACAAATTTTTGGGAAAGATCTTTTTGATGCAGGGGAGTTAGTAGAGCTATTTTCTGAACTCATGGGAATATCAGGCATAAAACCTTTTGAATGCGTGGGAACAAACGAAGAAATGCTTTTAGGACTTTGGCTTTCCTATCTCAAAAACCCAGAAGAAAATTCAAAGATTATGCTCCTTTTCAGGGAGAAGGTTATGACAAAAATGAAGGAGTCAGATTTTCTTGCTTTACAAAAAAAATTACTTGCCAATTAAAAATTCCCCCTTGAAATTTCCTCTAAAATCAGCATAGTAAGCTTAATGATTTATTTGTCAAAAATAATATGGAAATAAAAAAAATCTGACTAGAGACGAAAGAATCCACAACCAATCCGCAAAGACCAGATTCTTTTGTTCAGTTTATCGGTCAAGAACCAATAAAATCAGTCCTCGCAACAGCAATTGATAGTGCAAAAAAGAGGCAAAGTCCATTATGACACGTGTTATTTTCCTGACCAAGTGGATTTTGAAAAACAACGATGGCATGAATTGTTGCAAATCAGTTGGGAACGAGAATAAAAATTATTACATGATATGCTATTTCTAAACCTAGTGAATTAGTCAGTGTTTTAAATAGTTTAGAAAGCTGAGACATCCTCTTTATTGATGAAATTCACAGGTTGAGACCAGCAATAGAGGAGGTTTTATATATTGCAATGGAAGATTTTGTAATAGATATGGTAATGCCAGAGGGATGAAATCTTAGGCTTCCCATTAGTCCATTTACACTTATTGGTGCCACCACGAAACCAGAATCTCTCTCGCAGCCAATGAAAAATAGATTTGTCTACCATTTTCACTATATGGAATATACTTCTGAGGAGAAAATCTTGATTATCCAGCAATATTTGGCAAAATATCAAATCCCATACAATGCAGATTTATTGCCCACTTTTGCACGCAAAGTCTCTCCTGTTCCTAGAGAGATTCACAATCTTGTAATCAAAATGAGAGATTTTGTTGTTAGTAAAAAGATACAAAATCTGGACAAAAAAGAGCGATGCGATTTTCTCGACCATCTTCAGATTGACGATGGGGGAATGATGCCTCTCCACAAAAAATACTTGGAAATTCTTTCTCACTTTGATCGCCCCGTCTGAGTGAAAACTCTAGCTCTCCAGCTTTGAACTAGCGAAAAAACACTTGAAGAAGATATTGAGCCACTTTTACTAAGACTCGGGAAAATAGAAAAAACAAGCAAGGGAAGAATTGCTTGTTAAGTTTAAGTTAAAGAAGGAAACAACGAAGGGATTAAACTATGAACATTCTTCAACAGATGAGTCATATTCTGAAAAAAGAATCATGTATTTTGCGATATAATAACTGATCTTCTTTTTATCTTCTTGTAAAAAAGTCTCATACGTCTGATGTAAAGCCTCCACTAACTCTGTATCTTTACATCCCTTTTCCTCCGCACGATGGATAAGCTCAAGATACCTATTTTCCAAATCATATTTTCTAGCCAGCTGGTTACCGTCTCTTCACAAAACATTATATGCCAACACTTCTCCTTTCTGAATAATAGTTTTTAATCCAGAATAAAGTGCTATCTGTTCAGCCGGATGATTTTTTAAATATCAAAAACAAGCGACAAGAAGTACAACACCAATTGCAAGTCTAAAAATATTTTTGATAAAATTTCTTCTATCTTCACGTGTCATGTTGGAGGTAAAGAACAGATAAATGTGAATAATCCTTTCTAACTTTTGGCAACCAAAAAGGGGAAGAAATCAGGTTTCTTTGAACCTTCCCCATAAATTTATCATTTAAGATAAGGGCTTATCAATTGCTTCTTATCTTTAGTCTTCTTTCTTTGAATGGGTGTCTTTTCTAGAAGTGTCCTCTGATTCTGAAAAAAATCTATCAATCAAACTTCTCAAAAAAGGATTAAAATATCCCATAACACAAAGTAGACCTGCCAAGAGGAGAATAATTCCCCAAAGGAACTCTCTTAGCTGAATCAGCGCCAAAATCAACAAAACGATTCCAATCAACGTCATCACAATTTCTTCAACAGAGGCTTTTTCTCGCCAATTTTTAACGTTGTTTGCAACCTTTTTTGTCTCTTCGGCTCCATTCCCAATCTTTTCCCCGAACTTTGAAGCTGCTTCCTGGATCTTTCCTGTTGCTTCATCAATTCTTTCACCAGCTGTTTTTCATTTTTTTTGCATAGTTTACTATTTTTAGAAGATAAATCTCCATTCTTTTAATTATTTCTAAAGAAGATGCAAGACGTTTTATTCATTTTTTCTTAATAGAGGAGCATTTCATGCAAAAAACAATTTGCTTTATGGATACAAATTCGTATAAGTTCTTCTTGATTAAACGTCAGATTTTTATCTTTTTTTACTAGAAAAGAAGCAAATGTTAGATTGGATTATGAATATAATTGGTGGTGATTACAATCAAAAGCAGATTGATGCTTTGATGCCACTTGTGAGAGATATCAATCATCGGTATGCCGAATTTGATGCACTTTCTGATGCTGAAATTCAAGCAAAAACTGAAGAATTTAAACAAAGAATTGAAAACTGAACCACTTTGGACGATTTACTTCCAGAAGCCTTTGCCGTTGTAAAACAGGCTTGTAAAAGACTTGTTGGAACAAAAGCGAAAGTTAAAGGACATGAACTTACCTGGAATATGATTCCTTATGATGTTCAGCTTCTTGGTGGGATTATTCTCCATCAAGGAAAGATTGCTGAAATGAAGACCGGAGAAGGAAAGACACTCGTTGCAGTTGCTCCGGTGTATTTGAATGCACTTGCTGGGAAGGGAGTTCATGTCGTAACGGTGAATGATTACCTTGCTTCTCGTGATAGTGAATGGATGGCACATGTCTATACTTGGCTTGGATTGACCGTTGGTTCGGTGACCAAAGGGACCCCGCTTCAGACCAGAAGAGGAGAGTATGCTAAGGACATTACTTATGTGGAAAATTCAGAATTAGGATTTGATTATTTGAGAGATAATCTCGTAAAAAGTTTAGCAGAAAGAAGTCTGACTTGGAGACCACTTAATTTTGCGATTGTGGATGAGATTGATAGTATTTTGATTGATGAGGCGAGAACCCCGCTTATTATCTCACAGCCAAGAGAAGAACCTACTGAAAAATACAGCTACTATGCACAAGTGGTGAATCTGCTTACTCCTTGTTCAGGAAAGAAAAAAGTTTCCAAAGGCTTTATTCAAGAGGTTTTGAATGATGAGTATGGGAAAGAGCAGGAAGAAGATGGAGATTATTATATTGATGAAAAGACCAAGACAGCTCAGCTTTCTGGAAAAGGAATTGCGAAGCTTGAGGAGATTTTGAAGGTAGAGAATATCTATAAGGATATGGGCTATGGAGAAATCCACCATATTGAGAATGCATTGAAAGCCAGGGCGGTCTATATCAAAGATAAGGATTACATTATCTCCAATGGGGAAGTGTTAATCGTAGATGAACATACAGGAAGGACGATGCCAGGAAGAAGGTTTTCTGAAGGGCTTCATCAAGCGATTGAGGCAAAAGAGCAGGTGCAAATCCAGAGAGAATCTCAAACGATGGCTACGATCACCTATCAGAATTTTTTCAAACAATATGCAAAACTCTCTGGAATGACCGGAACAGCTTCTACTGAAGGAGAAGAGTTTAACAAAATCTATGAATTGGAAGTGGTTATTGTCCCTACGAATAAGCCTATTCTTAGAGTAGATATGAATGATAAGGTCTATTTCAATCAGCATACTAAGTGGAAGTTTGTGAAGGACTATATCAAATTTTATCATGAAATCGGACAGCCAATCCTGATTGGAACCGCAGATATTGCGACTTCTGAGTATGTCTCTAGGCTTTTGGATAAAGAAGCAATAACTCATTATGTGTTGAATGCAAAGTTTCACGAGCAAGAGGCGAATATCGTTTCTAATGCAGGGAAATATAAATCCGTAGTCGTGGCAACCAATATGGCAGGTCGTGGAACGGATATCAAGCTTGAAGAGGGATTGAACGAAAAGATGGCTCAGAATTATCTTAAATTTTTCCTAAAAAATCTAAAAAACTGAATCGTTTCTTCTGGAAACTTGTATTCTGAGTTTGAATTTTGACTTTTCCTTGATGCTTTGAAAGAGGCAGTTTCATTGAATGAAGCAGATTTAAAAACTTTAGCATCTCAGCAAACCCTTACCTGTTCTGTTGCCCTAGAATGAGGAAATTTTACCGTGCAATTTAATAGGAAGAGAAAGGCAAATACCGTTCCTTATGCAAAAGTCAGCTTTATTCCTAGTCAAAAAGATACGAGCAAAGAAGCGATAGAGAAAGACCTTTTCTTCTGACTTTTCATCCTCGGAACCGAGAAACATGAATCTAGGAGAATTGATAATCAGCTCAGAGGAAGAGCTGGAAGACAGTGAGATCCTGGTGTTTCTGTGTTCTTCGTTGCCCTTGATGATTCGTTGATGAGAAAGATGGGAGGAGAGAAAATTCAGTCTTTGGCTAGTATGCTCCTTTCCAAAACAGATCTTGAAAGCCTAGAACTCACCCAAAAACAATTTAGTAAATCAATTATCAGAGCTCAAAAGGAAATTGAAGGACGATATTTCGGCATAAGAAAGCATCTCTTTGATTATGATAGCGTAGTTGACAAGCAAAGAAAAAGAGTATATCGTATTAGAGACGAAATCCTTGCTGCAGAAAATGATGAGCAGAAGCAAGAAACTTATGTTGCTAATCTAAAAGAAGAGTTCCTAACTGAAGCTAAAAATATTATCATTACACAAATTGCGAATGCTGAGATTACTGGACAATCTGTTGCTGATGTTCTCATCGTTCTCAATAAGGAATATGGATTGAATATCACGCAACCCGAATACCATGAACTTTCTCAGCTTGATTATGAGGCTTTGAAAGCGATGTTACTTGAGAGGTTAGACGCTTACTTTACTAGAGTATTTTCTGCACTTGAGACAAAGCTTCTATTCCAGATCTTTAGAGAAGTACATCTTCATTTTATTGATAAGCTTTGGATAGATCATATTGATGAAATGCAAAATCTTAGAGAAAAAGTCTGACTGATGTCCTATGCTCAGCTTGATCCTTTGGTAATTTATAAGAAAGAATCTTTTGAAAAGTTCCAAGAACTGCTTGCAAATATCACAAATAATACTGCATCTTATTTATTAAAATTAGACTTTGATGCAATTGCAGTTCAGCAGTCAGGACAACTTATTCAAGAAGAAAGCAATGAAGAAAAAGTAATTGAAATTCTGACTTCAGCAAGTAAAAATATCCCCCACCAACCAAGTAAACCTGAAACCGAAGTCCAAGATAGTAGAGCTCAGATATTTGATAACAGTAATGATACAGATGTTGAGGTCTTTGAAGTGGAGGATTGACCGACTCATGTAACGCTCAAACCTGAAGGAAAAATAAGACCAAACGATCCATGTCCTTGTGGTAGCGGGAAAAAATATAAAAAATGCTGTGGAAAAGAATAATTTAAAAGAGAGAGGTAACCCTCTCTTTTCTCCTATAGTATGAAATAAGATATATCTACAAGTTACTAGACGCATATCATAATACTTCCTCTTGCAATTCCCTGAGTGCTCCGTATAGTAAACCGTGCTAAACATAAATTGCTACTAAATTTACAAAAAAATATGATTTTTTACTCCTCTATAGTAATTATCATGAAATACCTCCATTTTCTTCACTGTAATGTGGCTGGCTTCTCTTTTGCGGAAGGGGTTTTTGTTTTCGATCAACTGAAGATTTGAGCAGATCTTGAGCTAGTTTATGAACCAGAAAATCCCTACGATACTCATGCCATAGCTGTCTATTTCAAAAAGACGAAGATTGGCTATATTCCAAGATCAGATAATAAAGAGATTTCAAAACTTTTAGAAGCGGGTTATGGCGACCTTTTAGTGGCAAAGATTAATAGAGTTTCTCCAGAAGAACATCCTGAGAATCAAATTGGTATTGTCGTTTTTCTCAAGAAGAAAAGCAAGAAATAGTTTCTCATGACTTTTTTCTTTTGCTTTTAAAGGGTAAATTCCTAAAACACAAGGGATTTATTCTTTTTTGTTAAAACGTCAATAGTAGTCAGGAATACACTTCTTCAAAACAGATAGTTGCAAGAAAATGTACACAACAAGTAAAAAAGCGATGAAAAATCAGACTTTTATTTTTAGAAAGTATTTATACCTATGAGACAAGAACTTTTAAAGTTTTATCGTGCTAATAGATTATTAAATCGAGTCGTAGTAATCGCGATAATTTTTGTAATCATATTTAACATTCCAAGCTTTAAGTTAGAAATACCTTTTAGTGGATTTTGATATAGTTTAGCCCTGGCAATTACTTCATCTTTTGTATTCTATATCATCATCACTTATGCCCCTGAAAACGCTAAAAAGAAACATTTATCTCCATTGATAAATAAACATCTAAAATTTTTACTAACAAAAGCTACAGTCCCGTTCCAAATGTTTGGGAATAACTGCTGACGGGAAGAGTTAACCTTAGATGAAATACAAAACAAATTAGAAAATCTGACGGATAAGGACGAAGTAACCCATGTAAATTTTGTTTCCGACTGAGGGTTTAGACATCCAAACCGAGGGGAATATCTCATTACTCAACATGAGCAAATGAAAGAAGAGGCAAAAATAATTTTCAACTTCTCTCCTTATTTGGATGATACGCTATATCTATTGGTGAGTGATATTACACTTTCTTGATATAATGACCATATAGGAATCCTAAAACTTGTCTCAAAGCTACCGAATAAATATTCACTTAAATTTTTAGCTGCAGAGATATATGACTACAAGAATATTCTTATTCAGTTAAAAGAGTATTTAGAGAAAATTAATTAGGAAAAGCTGACTTTATTCCAAAGTCAGTTTTTTCACTTGAGAGTCGTGTAAGTTACTAGAAATTAGTCTAGTAATTGTAGTTTTTTTTAGTAAAATGCCTTTTATAAAATAATTTTTAGATCGTTAGTCTTATAAGAATGATTTATTTAAAATTATTATCAATAAAAGATTATAAAGGATTCTATTGAGTGAATAAGATAGAGTTTGCTATTCCTAATCAACAGCCATCTAAATTAGGGTTAAATGTTATAGTATGACCAAACAATACAGGGAAAACAACCATTTTAGAAGCTTTGATGCTAACAAAAGATACAACAAATAAAAGATTTAATCAAGAAGATAGGCATTGAGGGGATAGTCCAGAGATTGTTTTAATAGACAATGATAATCAAGAATATAAATTGAAGGCAGAGGGATCTCTGATCAAAACCGACTGAACACTAACAGCTAAAATCAATTTATTGTCTTCTAGCAGATACTGGGACAGCAATGTTTTTTCAGAAAACAATGAGGATAATTTTTTAAGTAGCGAAAATAGAAGAAGTCTTCGTGAAAATTCAAATTCATCTTTATCATGACTCTTATCTTTCATTGCTAAGGATGAAGGAAAAAAAGTACAATTTAATGAATATATGAAAAAAGTTTTCCCAAATTTTTCTGATCGGGGTATTGATAGTAGAAACAATAAAGATTATATTTATTATAAAACTTGAGATTGAGTAGTTCATTCAACAGATCAGCTTGGGAAGTGAGTTTTATCGCTTTTCCTGATATGTGGACATTTAGTCGCAAGTCACGATTCAATTTTGTTGATAGATGAACCTGAGCTTGCTTTACATCCACAAATGCAGAAAAAATTAGCTCTTTTACTTTCTGAAGAAGCTAAAACAAGACAGATAATTGTTTGTACACATTCTCCATATTTTATCAACTGGGAAGATTATTTAAATTGAGCTAAATTTATAAGATTAAATAAAGACAAGGATAAGCAATGTAAGCTTTATCAATTAGATTCAAAACCAGACACATATTTAATAACCTCTGGCGTCCTTGGTGATTGGCAAAAGCCACAACTTTTAGATGTTGTAGCAAAAGAAATATTTTTTGCAGAAAAAATATTGTTTGTTGAAGGACAAGAAGATGTTTGACTTATAAAAAAATTTGCAAAAGATGAAAACATAGAATTAAATTTTGAAATTTTTGGGTATGGTTCTTGATGAGCTACGAATATTGAAAAGTTTTTGAAAATGGCTAAAGATTTATGAATTACTAAAGCTTGAGCTTTGTATGATTGAGATAAGAGAACTGATTGAGAACAATCACAAAACGAATTTCTTTTATTTAAAACTCTTATATTACCTACAGCTGATATTAGGGATAAAAATGCAGTTTGTGATTTAGAATGAACACCAAGTGAGCCAGCTAAGGAGGGCATTTTTGATAGTCATGGAAAAATAAAGGATTCTAATAAAATAGAATTCAAAAACATCCTTAGTCAATTTAATCACTATTTTGAATAATTTTTTAAAGGGACCATATACCAAAAACCTAGTACCTATTATTTTAAGGTTTCCAAAGCTTTTTAAATTCTCGTAGTCCTCGTATTTCTTTCCTCAAAAGCACGAAGTCTGAGCTGTTGCAAACGATCATTTACTCTTCTACTGGAATCATTGGCAATCATTTTGAGTGTAGAGATAATTCCTATGAGCGCTGAAATATTAAGCACATAAAACAGCCACGCCACCACATCTCCAAAGTATTCTCCCCCAAGAATGCTTCGAGAAATTCCTATTTCACCAAGGAAATCTTTTGAAGATTCTGCAAGTGATCGAGGATCAACAAAAAGCAAGATAAAGAGTAACAATCCAAGTAAAAACGCATAAATAATATAATTAGTCAGATTTTTCATACTTTGTTTTTGCATATCATTCATCGTTCTGTAACTAGCATTTTCAGCTTTTGCGACCTCTCCTATAAAAAATGGAGTTATGAATCTTATAGCTCGTAGACTAACCCATAACACTCCTAATCCTGAAAGCATAGGAACGATAGTACTAATCGTGCAGTATCCTTTGGTACACAAAAGGAAGGTCAATCCCCCTAACGCTACGAAAAAAAGAATAGGAACTAATAAGCCCAAGAAAAATCATCGAAAAAAGGATTTCCCCTGTTTTCTTCAATATCTTGAGAGCAAACTCCCTTCTTTTTGACCAGAAGAACACATACTTACCAAAATAAGTACTCCAATTCAGAGAATTACTCCGGTTCATAATAGAATTTCCATAATGATTGGTTTGTCAGGTAAAAGATATCATCATTATAGCTAAAAGACAAGAAAAAAGCAAAAATCTGATCTTTTTCTCTCTATTATCTTACTGATTTTAGTCATTAAAAATAATTTTCATAATCTGATTTAATTCTTTTCTCTGTTCTTTGAAGTTTTGGTTGAGGATTCGGTCATAAAAGTAGGCATTACAGAAGTAGGCCATATAAGAAAGCCCTTTTTTCTCGAGGGGAACATAGGTTTCTATTGCTCCTTCCTTAAGGATGAAAACCTTGTCGTTGTAAAGTTTTTCAATCCCTTTTATGATCGCTTTATGTTTCTTTGGAGCGAAGGTCAGAATAGTTTTTACGAGTCTATTGTAATAATCACTATATCTTTTTTCAGATTTCTGCGTTTTTGCCTGTTTATTTGCGAGCATATAAAATCTGTTAAGTTCTGCCCTTGAAAAGAATCCATAATCAACAGTATTATCCCAGTCTCCAATAAAATAGTTCTTGATATTAAACTTTCTGAGGAATTTCCTTCGTGTTCAGAAAGACCCTTTCCCGTTGATGTTAATAATTTCATAATCACGAATTTTATTCTTCCATTCAGGGAAGGTCTTTAGGTAATTGAGATAGAAACTGAAAAAATAAGCATCAGTATCTCCCTCAACAAGGATGATTTTATCCACGAAGAAGAGCTTTGAGAGATTCTCAAATCTGAGCATATGCATGAGTGTCGCATCATCATAATCCACATTGATTCTCGGCGCAGAAACCAAAGAATTTTGATTTTTATTCTTATACATCCTGTAGACACTCGTCAGATTTTTTTCATTGATGAAGAGTGGAGAATTAGTGGAGAGAATAAACTGTGCACCAATATGTTCGCTGATTTGGTCGCAAACTTCAGCGAGTTCTTTCTGATATTGAGGGTGAAGATGCAGTTCCGGTTCATTTACAATCATAAAGCCGTCCGTGAGATCGTTTCCATAGAGTCAAAAAATCATTGTTAAGAGCGATTTCTCTCCATCACTGAGGTCATCAAAATAAGAAACTCTATCGTTCTCATCCACCATATAAAATCCAATCATGCCATTCACATAATCCACTCTTAACTGTTTGTCAAAGTATTTTTGGATCATATAGTTTAAACTAACAAAGAAGTCTGATTTTTTCAAACGTTCTTCTATCGCTTTTTCCTGGGTGCTAAGATCCGAAGAGAGGAGTGCTTCCTGCGTAAAATTTTCTAAAATACTCCGAATCTTGTAAATACAGCCCGTATAGCCGACCAAACTATTTCTTGAATATTCAAGATCGTTGATGATTTCATGAGGATTGATAAAATTCTTGAAATTAAGCTGGCTCCTATCGTTATTTAAAATTGCAAACGTTCTCTTGAGCAAATATCGCTTTCTTTCTTCAGGTTTTTTCTCATATTGATTAAAAATTGTAATAACAATTTGCAAAAGCTTTTGGTATCTAATACAAGAAAGAACAAAAAGCTGATATTCATTCAGTTTAGATTCGTTGATAATGAATTTTTGAAGCTTTTCATCAAATGCCGCTTCCAATTTGAGTTCATGAGGTTGCTCGGCAATAACCTGATACTTGTATTCAGGAAATCTAAACTCTAGTTTACTATATTTATCGATAATGTTGTTGATCCTAGAGCCGTATTTGCAAACAAATCAGATGTTTTCATAGTCAGTATTTGACAATTCTAGAGCAATTTCTAGTTTTGAAGGCTGATCTGGTGTTTGGTTGTTGGTTTGGAGATATTTGGTGAGGATATTTCTTTCTTTAATTGCCTTTCTCGTAGGGATTTCCTCTGCATCAGAAAAGCTGTTATCAAACGAAAAATCTTTAATCAAAACCGTAAAAAATTCTTCCAAAATCTTGATAAAATTACTTTTCCCAGATGCATTATTTCCAATAAAGATTTTGACTCCTTGATAGGCTAAATCTTCTCCATAAAAAGAAATAGGAGGCTGATTCTCAAACTCTTTTTCATTCATATAGGAAAAACTCAAGAGATTAGAAATTTTTATTGACTTGATTTGCATCTTGAATCCCAAATAGAAAGTAAAAAACACCGACGCCTCTGGAGAGGAAAGACTTTTTTAAGATAGTATTAGTATAGTCAGATTTCTTTCTTTTTCAACTTTTGCCATAGGGAAATCAGAAATCAAGCTATTTAGCGTCTTCTCCTAGAAAAAGCATCTATACAAAGAGCGCTTTATCAGCATTAAAAGCTCTTCAAAGGATAATTTTCTCTCAAGATAAGGAAACAAAAAGCAAAAATCTGATCAGATTTTTCTTTTTCCCTGAAGAAGCTGGGCAACAGTTTATAAAAATCGGATTTAAGGGAATGTTATGCTTGATTTTTAATTCATTTTGTGTAAGTAGAAAGGGGAATTTGCGTCAGATTTTTTATCTTTTTACCAGAAGCAATAATGGGAAAGAAACAGCAAGTACTCCTAATCCATGGCGGGGATACTTACGAAAGTTATGAGGCATTTTTGCAAGCATTAAAGGGGAAATCCGTGCACTTAGAGTGGATCGCGAGCAGGAGAGACTGGAAAAATGAGCTACAATCTCAGATCGGCGAAGGGTTTGTGGTTTATACCCCGCAAATGCCCAATAAACAAAACGCGAAATATGAAGAATGGGCGATTCTTTTCAAAAAACTATTGGAAGCGGTAGAAGACGGAGTTGTGCTAATCGGGCATTCCTTGGGTGCGGCCTTTTTGGTAAAGTATCTCTCAGAACATCAGGTTGCTAAGCAAATCAAGAGCTTGCATCTTTTGGGAACACCCTTTGATGGAGATATGGAAAGTGATAAACTCATAGGATTTGTCAGGACAGGGGAGTTATCGCAGCTGGAAGCACAAGTCGGAGAGATTTTCTTGTATCATAGCAAAGATGACTTCGCAGTACCGTATAGCCACCTTCTTAGGTATCAAGAGGCATTGCCATCAGCTCATTTTAGAACTTTTGAGGATAGAAATCATTTCCTTCAGTCCGAAGTCCCAGAATTAAACACTGATTTGATGAGGTAAATGATCGGTTTCAGCAGGGGAGGGGACTTATTTCGCTAGGGATAGACGGATTATGAAGCAACAAAAAAAACCGACTATCCGTAACATCGCGTATCATCTCTCCTTACGGAAAGGTGGGTAGCTCCTCAAGATCACATGGATCCGATTTTCGGCTCCCATAAATAAGTTGAGAATTTTGATAGTAAGCGTCATCACGAGATAATCAGTCTCAGGCAGTATAGTTATTTTTTTTATTTTTGCAAATGAAAAACATTGATGCTGAGGGAATGCAAAAGTTTTTACTCGCAAGAAATGGGGGAGTCAGCTTTTTCTTTCTAGTGGGAAATTAAGAAATCACTATTTTTGAAGGAAATGATTGAATGCAGTGATTTTATTTGGACTGATCTTGAGGCTTTTTTGGACGATCGGTTCCATAAATTCAGAAGGAACAAGGTGGAGATCGATAGTTTTCTTTAATCGCTTTATTAGGAGGGAAAGGGAAAGATATTTCCCAAAGGTGAGCAGTTTTTTGAGTGGGTTTGACGTCTGCATCATCGCAAGGTAGTTTTTTAGACTAAGAGGAGTCTTGATCTGTTTCGTATCGGTGAGTGCATGAGGATAAGGCGTAAAGTAGCCAAAATCATGATACATCATCCGTTTCGTAGCAGGAAATTTTCTAGCGATTCGAGGCAGTAGCCAACCGTTTCGACGAATCATACTGTGGTATCGAATAAGATCAGGCTTCTCTCTTTTGAGGAAAAGATAAAATCTGATTGCTGCCAAGAGGTTGACCAAAGAGAGTCCAATCCCTAAGAGTTTCTTGAGTTTGCCTCGTGGTCCTTTAGGACAGTAACCTCAGAAGAGTTTTACTTGGTGACCGTGTTGCTGTAAAAGATGCTTGGTATCATGGAGATAGGTTTCAATCCCTCCAATCTTATTTATAAAGTCGCTTACAAGCACAATCTTTTGAGGTTTTTTGGTTCACGTAAGGGAAAGAAAGCGTTGATATCGTTTTTCTACGGTATAGCGATTTGCAATATCCTTGGACTGCTGAGCCAACTGTTCGTAAAAGTCAGGTTTCTTTTTCTTTTTTTCTTGTTGGAGTTTGATGAGCATATTAGAAAACTTTGCAAGATCTGTGCTCCCTTCACTTTGTTCAATCGCATATTCATCCTGGATAAAGGGAATCAGCCCACCTTTTTTGAAACCAACAATCGGAATACCTTGCTGGAGAATGTTGATCGCACTCAAACCGAAGGTCTCCAGGAACCTGGACGGCATCAGACAGTAATCTATGTTTTCAAGGTATCTCTCGACCTCTGAGAGCGGTTTCCATCCAAAGAAATGAATCTGCTTGAAATGATAACTCAGCTCTAATATCCCGCTTTCATAGCTTCCGCTCCCAAAAATGTATCGATCAAAAGGGAGCTCCTTGCCCGGATACTGACTGATAAAATCATAGATCAAATCAAATCCTTTTTCTTTTTCTAGCCTGCCGAGAAAGAGAAGCCCAAGAGTTTTTGTGATATTCATGATGCAAGAAGGATAAACGCTCGTGAGTATAGCTATGAGCGAAAGTTTTTCAATCAGATTTTTCTGTTTCTATGGGGATTTTTCAAAAAAACATCATCAAAATCAAAAAATGTGCTAACTAAACCTTAGAGGGAAATGCAAAAATTTTCTTGTTTTTTGGATACACAACCATATCTTCTAGTTGCAATAAAATAAAAATTAAACAAAAAAACCTGACTTGCTCTCTCCTGAGGCGTTCTCAAGGCGTGAGGAAGCAATAAATCAAGTAATCTACCCTGATGAACGTTTATTACCCCTTTGTATCTGGAACCGATTTTGTTTATAGTGTGTAGAAGGTATAAGGCTCTCTACTCTTGATAGCGATCGTTATTGAGACTAAAAAGCCTTCTGTATTCTAAGGGCTTGCTATCGGTTCCGGGTATCCACTCGGACCAGAAGTATTTCTTCCTGGTCTTTTTTTTATTTTTTCAAGAAAAACAAAAAAGAGCCACTTGGGAAGGCTCTTAATCCTTAGAATTGATAATTTACAGAGATTGCACTAAGATTTTCTTCAAACATATTTGTTTTTGTGTAGAGAATAAAAGTAATAAAGACTAATCCAAAATGCTACCGATGATAGTAAGGACGACGAGAGGTCGGATTATCACGTGAGGAAAACTAAAATATGCAAGATAACGAGAAATCTTCTTTTTCTGTTCAAGAGTGAGTTCTGTCCCCGAAAATGTCCATTTTTTATTGAAGAGATACATCATAATTCCGCAAGCTGTTGGGAAAGTTATAATAGCTCAGAACATCACATATCCCAGAGAGCCAAAAAATTCTATATGTCAGGTAAGTTTTTCATTGACATCATATAACATATCAGCAATAAAGCTAGAATAATATGTTGCTTCTACAGCTATGACGATTGCTAAGAGCCGAAATACTATACTTTTTCGAGCCGTTTGTTTAAAAAGCTTTTTAGTATCTAAAACAGGAGTTTTTCCCTGTTTAAGTATTTTTTGATTCTCAGGCTTTGTTGTTTTTTTGATAACTATCCTTAGAAGGGCGAGATTCCAAAGGATAGCAACCAAGAGTAGCGTTATAGGAGCTAAAATATCTAGAGCTTCTTCTGAGAATAAGCCAAGAATTTCTTCAAACATACCATTTTGTGTAAAAGATAAAAGTAATAAAAGCTAGAGAAGAAATAAAAAAACGAAATAAGCAATTACGAGTAATGGGATTATAGCATGCGGAAAACTAAAGTATGCAAGATAACGACAAAATTTTTCTTTTTGCTCAGAAGTGATGAGTTCTGTCTTTGAAAACGTCCATTTTTTATTGAAGAAGTAAATAAAAATTCCTCGAGTTATCTGGAAAAATATCGCATAAAATCCGATAAGTAGTACCATTAGTTCCAGCAGTCATCATCGTCCTTGAAAATACCTCATCTGCGTAAGAAGTTCTCATAAGATGAAGGTAGGTAGATAGGCTAATGCACGAGCTAGAATGCCCGCCAAGAGCCAGAAAAGAAAATATTTTCAAACTGTTTGTTTAAAAAGTTTCTGTGGGTCTAGAACTTGTAATTTGCTGATAGCTACTGTTATAAGTATAGTATTTCGCACGATACTTATAAGGATTCCGAACACTCGAATCATAATATTTCGAAAATTTGCTGGAATTGGACTGGAGATTTCTTCAAACATATTTGTTTTTGTGTAGAGAATAAAAACAATAAAAGCTAATCTAAAACCATAAAAGAATAAAAAACAATGATGGCTGCAGGTAAGAGTATTACATGTGGGAAGCTAAAGAATGCTAAATAACGAGAAATCTTCTTTTTCTGTTCAAGCGTGAGTTCTGTCCCCGAAAATGTCCATTTCTTATTGAAGAGATAAATCATAACTCCGAAAACTGTTGGGAAAGTTATAACAGATCAGAGGATTTCATATCTCAGAGAACCAAAAAATTCTATATGTCAGGTAAGTTTTTGATTGACATCATATAACATAACAGCAACAAAGATTGAACAGACTGTTGCTCCTACAGCTATGACCATTGCTAAGAGCCGAAATCCTATACTTTTTCGAGCCGTTTGTTTAAAAAGCTCTTGAGCATCGAGAACAGGAGTTTCTTCTTGCTTAAACATTTTTTGATTCTCAGTTTTTGTTATTTTTTTTATAGCTATTTTTATAAGGATGCGATTCCAAAGGATACAAACCAAGAGTATCCCGATAAGAGTTAAGGTAATGATAACTTCCTCTGAGTCTAAGGCAGAAATTCCTTTAAACATATTTGTTTTTGTATAAAGAATAAAAGTAAAAATCTGATTTTTTGCTAATTTTTTGCTAGTAATACAAACTAACTTCTTAATTATGAAATAGCACTTCGATTAATTACTCACAAAAGCGCTCCCATCTGCAAATTTTAAAAGATAAAAGGGGTTTTATTTTTTATAAGATTTAGAAAAAACTAAGAGATTAAATGTAGAATAAAAAACCAAGTAATGAGATTAAGAACAGTAAGGCATATTGCAAAGGTTCTTTTTTTTTGTGGAGGCATATCTGCTTTCTTGAGTGTCCAATGTTTATGAGCCAGGAAACTGAGGTATCAGGTTAATGGCGGAGTTACTAGAAGTAATAAAAAAGCAAGAAGTGACTCTATTGAGTTAATTCATCCTGATGGTGAGCCGAAAATATGTGAGGAAAGAGATGAGAGTATTAAAAGAACAAAAGCATAGCCTGCACTGACAAAAATTACCCCTTCCAAAATAATGCTAATTACTAAAAATCAAAGGATTCCTTGGCGATACACCTTTCAGAAGTCCTTGATCCCCATACTGTTTCCTGTTTCCTAGTATTCGGAAGGCGAGGAGATTAAAAATAATGATTCAGAGGAGTAGGATTCCCCATCCCGTTGGTCAGGATTTAATAAGCGAATTAGTGAGACTGACAAGTCGTTGCATTTGCAAATTTTAAAAGGTAAAAAGGCTTATTTTTGATGAGATTTAGAAAATATACTCGGATAAGATCGGATACATAATTAATCATCGACCAATGAAACTAATAATGGTAAGCCATAGTGCAAGGTTTTTCTTTTTTACTGGAGGAATATCTGCTTTACCGAGTGTCCGATACTTATGGGCAAGAAAAATACAATATTGAATCAAGAAAGGGGTTATGACTACTATCACAAAAAATATCTCTATTAGCGATGCCTCATATCCTCTAGTTGAATGAGAAAAGGCTCACATAAATCCAAAAATCGAGATACCAAGTAATCCAAGCCCCAATCCAGTAAAAATTGCCCCTTCCAAAATAATGCTAATTACTAAAAATCAAAAGAGACCTTTGACATAAATCTTTCAGAAGTCCTCGATCCCCATAATGCTTCCTAGTATTCCAAAAGCAAGGAGATTAAAAACAATAATTCAGAGGAGTAGGGTTCCCCATCCCGTTGGTCAGGTTTCAATGAGGGAAATAATGGGAGTGACAAGTCGTTCCATCTGCAAATTTTAAAAGGTAAAAAGGCTTTTGAGTAAGGAAAGCTTTCCGTTTCATAGAGTCCAAAAGCTAAAAACTCATCAGCTTTCCTAAGTATAGCCAAAAAGCACAACTAATGCAACAAATAGCATACTAAATTTCCCCTAAGCTTCCACAAAAACTCCTCAGCTTTTCTAATTCCCCCCAAAATCAGCATCAGAAAGATGCTAATCAAGGGAAATACTGGAACATTTAAGACGGTAAGGCATACACCTTACAGAAACCAACAATTCCTACACTAAAAAAGGAGTGGGAACCCTCATAGCTCCCGACTCCTTCTTTGCTTCCTCTTAGGCTTTATCTGTTTCTTCGGAACTAACGCTTTCAGCTTCAGGTTTTTCTTCATCTTCCCATTCTCCGTCCGTCGTATAGGCTCCCACCAGCCCTTTATGGATAGTTCGAGCATTACGTGTCTCTTGAATGAGTTGATTGAGCGAAGCAATGCACGCCACCAGCTCCGGATTCGGACTTACGACCCCAAGTGCATCAATTTTCCTGATGAACTGCCTGTAGAGCGTGTCTAATTCCTCACGGAGTTTCTTCGCTCCTTGCAGATTCCTAACAATCTCCTTTTCAGAGCGTTCTGCCATCGTTTCGATAAACTTGGCGTTCACCGTTTTCAGCTCCTGCACGCCCGCCGTCAATCAGATTTTGGCTACTGCCGCAGCATGCTCGGTTTTCTCGAGGTCCACGAGCAAACCGCTGATCAAAAAGCTCTCTGCACGATCTTGCTTGGTCTGGATCCCTTGATATTGCTTTTTCAGCGGGAGTAAAAGTTGCCCAGCCTTCTGCACTTGCGTATCAGGGGACTGTGCCTCAATACTAATCTTGGCAAAGATAAAACTCAGAAGCTGATCACGTTTTTTGTCCAGCTCCTGCAAAGCTTTGGTAAATTCTTCTTGGTGCATCTCTTGATTGAGATCGAGAAAGACCTTGAGTTTGTCTTGAAAAGCGGTGAAATCACTCGCCTCAAGTCAAAGTTTTTCCGTCGTTCCCTTCGCTACAAGCTTTTCAAAGGCTTGCATAAAGGCACCATAGTTGGCATTCGTGAGTTTCTTGGGAGAAAACTCTTTTACTTCTTCTGCATAGGTCATTGTGTTGATCATAAGAAGATAAAACGATGAGTATATAAGAAAGCTCATCTTCTCAGGAAGATTGTTTATCTAAAAAGAAGAAATCTGATCCTTTGAGGCACTTTTTGATCCCAAAACCGACGATTTTTTAGAGTAAAAACGCTTTTTCATGTCCATCTCCGAGCAGAAATCACAATAAAATGTCTATATCTGTCTACAGAAACGAGAGTTTTTTAGAGTAAAAACACTTTTTGTGTCCATTTCTACCCCGAAATTGAGACAAAATGTCCATTTGTGTCTAAAAAACGGGTGGAAATTGATAGGAAATGTCCATTTTAGTCCAAGAACCGACCGGAAATTGCGACCAAATGATCATTTACCCTCAAAAACCAACGATTCTAGCACAAAAAAGATCATTTACCCTCAATTTCTTTGAGTTCCAGCATTTTTTTGTCCATAGCCCCCTAAAAACTTCCAATGCTTGCATTGAAAAGTTCATTTACCCCTTGAAACGTTTGATTCGCGGGATTTTTTCTGCACAGAGCCTTTGAAATCACTGCTTCGCTCGCAATGACGGGATTGAAGTATCTGGATTGCCACGCTTCGCTCGCAATGACGGGTTGGAAGTTACTCGATTGCCACGCTTTGTTCGCAATGACGGGATTTGAAACCACTGGATTGCTTCACTTCGCTCGCAATGACGGGTTTGAAGTCGTTGGATTGCCACGCTTTGCTCACAATGACGGGTTTGAAGTCCTAGAATTACCACGCTTCGCTCACAATGACAGAGAAAAAGGATCAGATTTTTGTTTTTTATAAGAGGAAAGCTGTTAAAGATCACATCAATAGTTAATTTCCAGCTCATATCTAGCAATCCCTAGCGAAAATGCAAGGCATTTTTTGACTTGAAATTAGGGAGGATTCCGCTAGAGTGGAAGTTGCTTTATTTTTGTTTTTTTGGCTGATGACCGACACCAAAGCAACCCAAGAAAAAATCTCTAAAAGTCTGGAAAATCCGATTTTGGAGGCGGTAAAGAAGGACGACCTGAGCCTCGTGATGAAAAATGCAGCTCAGAAGAAAGTTATCCCGCCGAATCAAATATCCGTAGCACTCGACAAGTTTGAGAATAAGATTATCGAGGAGCATCGAGAACATTAGCAGAGGAAGCTCTCAAGAAAGCTTGGAAATAGCGGAAGTTTTTGCTCACTTTTAGAACTAAATACTCCCGTTGCAGTTTGCTAAAGCCATAGCACTGCTACTTAGATGCAAGCGAGGGTTTTACAGGGATCGGATTTCCAAGGCTTTGCTTGAATCCGAGAACAAACCAGCATCAAAAATCAGATTTTTTTTATTTTTTACTAAAAAGTATAGCAATGACGACTTTACTCCAACAATTACAGCAGAAAACCGGTATGGAAGCTGCGGTAATCAACAATATTATTCAGCTTTTGGATGAAGGGAACACGATACCGTTTATTGCACGTTATCGTAAAGAAATGACAAAAGGGGCCACCGACGAACAGCTTCGTGATTTCTTTGAACTCTACAGTTATCGTAAAAATTTGGAGGCGAGGAAGGAAGACGTGATCCGTTTGATTGCGGAGAGGGGACTCTTGACCGAAAGTCTGAAAAATCAGATTTTAGCTGCAGAGACGCTTGCGAGAGTAGAGGATCTTTATAGACCGTTCAAGGAAAAGAAGAATACCAAAGCAACCATCGCCAAAGCGAAGGGCTTGGAGCCGCTAGCAAAGCTCTTATCAACCGCAGAGCTTACAAAAGAAGAGTTTGAAAGCAGAGCCGATACCTTTATTAAGGATACGGGGGACGAAAAAACCTCAGTGAAGGATCGTGCGGAGGCTATTCAGGGAGCAAAGGATATTGTTGCAGAAGAGGTATCAGATCACGCAGATTTAAGAGCCGACATCAAGCAATTTGAAGAGCAAAACGCCACATTAGAGACCAAAGCGACCAAGACCTTTGAGGAAAATGGAGTATACAGAGTATATCAGCAGTATCAGAAGAAACTTTTTGAAATGCCTTCCTATGCCTATCTGGCGGTAAGTAGAGCAGAGAAAGAAAAGCAGCTCAGCATCAAATTACAGTTTTCTCAGCAGAAAATCTCGGAGTATGCAAGCAAGTATTTTATTCCTAGCCTTGCGAACAGCTCGGTTGAGTATTTACAGGAAGCAATTGACGATGGACTGGAGAGATTACTCCTGCCTTCACTAGAAAGAGAGCTAAGAGCCGACAAAAAGAGGCGAGCGGACGAGGCTGCAATCAAAGTCTTTGGAGATAATTTGAAGCAGCTCCTTTTGACGCCACCGGTAAAAGGGTTGACGGTATTGGGATTTGATCCTGCGTTTAGAACCGGTTGCAAGCTTGCGGTCGTCGATCAAACGGGGAAATTCTTGGCGAAAGAGGTGATTTATCCTACTGAGCCACAAAAAAAGATCGCAGAAGCAGAAAAGACCTTACTTGATTTGGTGCAGAAGTATGGGATTCAGCTCATTGTGATAGGAAATGGGACAGCATCTAGGGAGTCGGAGAAAGTAGTAGCAGATTTTATCAAAAAATATATGCCAACGCTTCAATATGTGATTACTTCTGAGGCAGGGGCGTCAGTATATTCGGCTTCGGAGCTTGCACAGCAGGAATATCCACAGCTTGATGTGACGATTAGAGGAGCGATTAGTATTGCTCACAGAGTGCAGGATCCTTTGGCAGAGTTGACCAAAATTGATCCTAAAGCGATCGGAGTAGGGCAGTATCAGCACGATGTAGATCAGAAATTTCTCAAAGAGAAGCTCAATGAGAAGGTAGAAGACGTCGTAAACGCGGTTGGGGTAGATGTAAACACGGCAAGCTATACGCTTTTGCAGTATATTGCAGGGTTATCGGCCTCAGTTGCCAAGAATGTAGTAGCATATAGAGATGAAAATGGGTCTTTTACCGATAAAAAGCAGATCAAGAAAGTGAAAGGGCTTGGACCTAAGGCATATGAGCAGGCAGTAGGATTTCTTAGGATCAAAGAAGGGAAAGAGCCACTTGATGCGACGGGGATTCATCCTGATCATTATGCGGCAACCTTGAGTTTTTTGGAAGGGGAGTTGGGGATCAAAAAGAAAAATCTGATTCTTCCCCTTCAGTCCCTCAAAAACTACAGCGAGCAAGAAATTGAAGGGTTTGCCAGCAAATACGGACTTTGATTTGAAACGATGCAAGATATTTTGAAGGAATTACAGAGGCCATGACTAGATCCGAGAGAGGAGATTGAAAAGCCTGTCTTCAAATCAGATATTCTGAGCATTGATGATGTAGAGATTGGGATGAAACTTCAAGGCGTAGTAAGAAATGTGACGGATTTTGGTGCCTTTGTAGATGTTGGACTACATAATGACGGGCTCGTGCATAAATCGCAGATGGCGGACTATTTCGTAACCAATCCGCTTGAGGTTGTGCATGTCGGACAGCAGGTAGAGGTCAGGGTTTTGGAAATTGATAAAGAAAGAGAAAAGCTTTCCCTTTCTATGAAAGGCGAGCATAATTCCAAGCCTCCTCAGAGGAAAACTCAGCCCCGCCCAGAAAAAAGAGGGGAGTCTGGAGCTTGATTGAGTGGGAATATCACCTTTTCTTAGAAAATCAGCCCAAAAATCATAAAAGAAATAACAGTTGAGAAGAGGAGTTTTGAAAAACAAAGAAAAAAGACATCAAAAATTTGCATTTTCAGAAAAAACTGACTATAATAATATCGTCATCAAGAAAGAGTGCAAAATAGACTCCTTTGTTGATGAGCAACTATGATGAGGTCTTTAAAATAAAAGTATAGAAAAGGTTCTTTCAATCACTTTTCTTTTGGATTGTTAAGTGCGTTTATCACTCGTTGATAGATGGTAAAAGCAGCTTCCAGTGGCTTTTGAGTTTAACAGGAGTCATAAAGCTTTATCTTTCTGTATTGGAGGATGAAGGACAAAAAAGAGAAGTCAGATTTTTTTCTCTAGTAAGTTTCGTTAAGAGCGAACGGCTATGACTCGATGAAGTAAAACACTTCGAGGAAAGAAAAAAGCTTTTAAATAACCTCTGGAAAGGATTCCCTTAAATATTTTCGCTTGAAGTAGTAAGAAAGGTAAAGTTTCTTAACCGACTTTACTACCTTCTCTCTGCTAAGAAAGTATATAAGGCTTTACTAGGGCTAGGTTTGGAAGGGATTGGTGAGGAATTTTTTGTTCTGGGTATTGTTGGAAGTGATACTAAAGTTGAAAGGGGTGGTTCCCCTCTATCATCTCGCTTTCTGCTCTTGGAAAGATCAGGATTCTTTTCTCTGAGAAGAATTACACTTTTCTTGATAAAAAATGCTTAGGAGTTGCTTTCTCATGACTCTTATCTTTAGGGTAGCCTAAAGCATGAGATACTATAATGTTTAAGAGATGTTATAGCGGTTTTCGGCACTATACTTTTATACCTCCTTATAGAAAATAAGGAGTGGATAGTTCTATCTGCTTCTTTTTTTGTATTTTATGAGAAAAGATATCTTGTCAGTAAAAGATTAGAGCAATTTTTGCTAACAAGGAAACATATCTTCTTGGATTGATGTGTTGTGCTTGAAAAAGGGATTGATATCTTTATACCTTGTCTTGTTAGATTTTTATTTAAGTAAAAAGTAAAATGCATCGTAAAGTAATTATTATTGGTTCTGGTCCTGCGGGACATACTGCTGCTATTTATGCAGGGAAGGCACTTTTACAGCCACTCATGTTTGAAGGGTTTATGGCAGGAGGAATTGCTGCTGGTGGGCAGCTCACCACTACAACGGTGATAGAAAACTTCCCTGGATTCCCCGAGGGGATTGATGGAAGTCAACTCATGATGCAGATGAGGCAGCAATCTCTCAATGCCTGAGCAGAAATTATCACAAAAACCGTTGATTCCGTAGATCTTAGCAGTTCTCCATTTAAAGTTACTGTAGGAAATGAAGAGTTTACAGCAGATAGTCTGATTGTTGCTACAGGAGCAACCGCAAAAAGGATGGGGCTTCCAGGAGAAGAGCAGTTTCGGCAAAAGGGAGTTTCCGCTTGTGCTATCTGTGATGGCGGATTACCGATCTTTAGAAATAAAAAAATCGTCGTAATCGGCTGAGGTGATGCAGCACTTGAAGAAGCGATTCATTTGACGCACTTTGCAAGCGAAGTACTTTTGCTTGTCAGAAGAGATCAATTGAGAGCATCAAAGGCAATGCAAGAAAAAGCCTTTAAAAACGAAAAAATTCAAATTCTCTGGAATACAGAAGCTACTGAACTTGTAGGAGAAAAACTTTTATCTGGAGTTTGGACGATCAACAACAAGACACAAGAAAAGGTTTTGATTGAATGTGCTGGAGTTTTTTATGCTATTGGTCATACTCCAAATACTGCTTTCTTAGGCTGACAAGTAGAACTTGATGAAACTGGATATATCAAAACCATTCCTTGATCTACCAAAACAAGCGTTGAAGGAGTCTTCGCAGCAGGAGATGTTCAAGATAGGATCTTTAGACAAGCTATCACCTCTGCAGGAACTGGATGTATGGCAGCATTAGAGGCTGAAAAATATTTACAAACGCTGGGATAATTATCTCAGCTTTTTTTAAAAAACTTAATTAAAACAAATAATCTTTTTATTAAAACAAGTCGTAAATTACCTTATTAAAAAACTTGCACAAGATACATTGTGCAAGGTATGGGGTTATGATACAATTATATTAATTCTTTTGCTTAAAATTTAAAGGGACTACATAATAATTTTAAATCTCTTCAAAAGTTCTAAGATGAGAGAAAAATCAAGACAGGAAATTAAGCTGATATGTTCTTCCCTCGAGAAATATTCTTCAGTAAAAAGTGCTATTTGAGGGATATAGGCTCTCTTTTCTCCTTGTCTGATTTTTTTGCAATAATAAGGCTGAAAGAGATCAAAGAACTGTTTTCGTCTTTGTCTACTTATTTTTGGAAACTTTTTTTCCCTACTAATCAAGAAGAACGAATCTGCAAGAGAATAGTCTAAACGTTCATAATAATATTTTCAAGCCTTACTATCATAGAGGTACAACATATCCTCAAGATAAGCTCAAAAAAAATCTACTACTAAAATCGTGCTTGCTTGTATATTTTTAGTGAACAAAAGATGATAGTGTTCTTTTTGATAGCTGAGGTCAAGCGTTTCGGGGAACTGAAAACTATCTAAAGAGAGTTTGCCTTTCTTGAGCATTTCCCCTTTCCCTCGATCAAATATAATCTTTCATTCCTCATCTAGAAGAAGTATATGTTTTTTTTGGTATCGCTGCTTTTGATAGTTTAAAAGCTCTTCTAAAGAAATACTATCAAGATTATTTGTACGAAAGTTTTTATGTATTTTTTGAAGTATTTTTTCATAAAGTTTTTGTCAAAATGAGGAATTATTAAGCTCATTTTTTACGACTTTTTGCTGTAAAAAAAAGATGTGTTCATCTACTGGTCTTTCTAAAAAGAAAAGAATCTCTTCTAGCGACATATTTTTCCACTCGAAACTGGTATATCCCGTTCTCGTTGAAGCAAAAATATCCGAAAGGAAAAGAAGCTCTTCATCATTTTGACTATAGAGAACACAATGCTCTAAAAGATGAGGGAGATATTTATTTTCATGGTATAATGGAGTTTGAATAAGAAGTTCCATAGAAGAGAAAAGGATAGAGTAAAATCTTTACTGCTATCCTTTTTAGGGAAATCCCCAGTAAATTAAAGAGTTCTTAACTCTTTTTAGCCCCTCACGATAATCATAATTTTTAGCTAGAAGAAAGCCATTTCCTTGATTTTCATAAGGAAAATACTATAAGTTTCTCTGATTTATCTCTACCACAAAAAATGAAAAAAGTCTGAATTTTGATGCTATTTTTCCTTGCATTCCCTTTCTCGACATCTGCTTTCGTTCTGGGACTAAAATCTACGGATAATACGGTGGAAAACGTAGTAAAGATAGAAAAGGACTATAGCCTCTATCTGCCTTTGATTGGCTTTATTTACGATCCACGAGACAAGCAAGACGTAGTAGCTGAGCTGGAGAAAATAGCAAAAGAGCTGGGAAACCAAAGGATCTATCATATCTCGCTTTCTCCAAACCAATTTTCTGCTGAAGAGGTAGCCAAAGGAGCCTTTGACGAGCAATACACGCTATTTTTCAAGACAATCAAGAGACTAAATTTGAAAGTAATCTTCAGGACGATGCATGAAATGAATGGCGGTTGGTATCCACGAGGCTCAAATCCCACAAAATTCAAAGAAGCCTGGATACATGTATGGAATTTAGCACGTTCGCTGGGGTTGAATCAGCAGGATATTTTGTTTGACTTCTCTGTGAATCACCGAGATATGCCAACCCTCTGAACCCCTTCCCAACAGGCAAAACTCCTTCACTGCAAGGATAAAAATCCCGTGCTTGAGGAAATCAACAAGCTAAAAAAGAAAAAAAAACTGACTCCTGAAGAACAAAACAGCCTCAAAACAAAAGAAAAACTCCTCCAAACCCTCAACACCTGTCCGCATTTTGAGGACTACTACCCTTGAGAAGCCTACGTAGATATTGTCGGGGTGACCTTCTATAATTGGGGCAAAGCAACGAGCAACAGACTACGAAAAACTCCAACACAAATCCTCAATGATCCAGAATGGAACACCTTAACGAGACTAAAGGCACTCGGAAAACCGCTTTTCATTGATGAAGTGGGGACAACAGCAGTCTGGTATGGCGGGAAATATCAAGCCGACACCTCCAGAGCGGAATTCCTCTCTGAAACCTGAACCGCTAGGAAAAACCAACGGCTCAAAAACCTCAGCCTTTTCTTGAAGGAAAACCAATTTATGGGTGCGGTATATTTCAACGTGGATTATACGAATGGTTTGACTTTGCCTTTGGTAGGCGAGGCAGATCGAGCAATTATCAATACAACGATAGGGAAATTTTATGATGGATTCTGGGATCTTTATAGTAGTTCTAAGTCAGATTTTTCATCACTGTTAGCTTTATTCGGTTTAGTAAAAGTCGAGATTAAAGGCAAGGAAACTTTGCTGCCAAGAAGGGTCGCAAAACAAATTCCTATCATCGAAAAAATCATCAACGATAAATTTAGCGACGACCTACAAGGAAAATCAGACTTATACTCTCAATTACTCAAAGCTCCGAGCGGAGAAGACTCTTTTGATCAAGCAATACAAATATTATCCGAGCACTATGTGCTCCAAGGAAGCGGAACTGCCGAGTAGTCTGATTATTGAGCGAGCATTTCGCTCTCAATCAGCTGTAAAGGGATACCATGCAGCTCGGCAATCTTTTTCGCAACCGTTTCTAGCTTATATCTCGGGTCTTGCTGGCTAGCATAGTATCGTTTTTGCGGCTCAACAAGGAAAATTTGCCCGAGCTTCTTAAAATCTTGGAAGACTTCCGCCCCCGTGCAAAAGATCAACTGCTCTTCTCCCTGTTTTATTTTCCATCGGTTGAGATTTTTCCTGGCTTGAGTATCCAAAGCACTGAGAAAAAGTCCGCCAACTGCTTGCTGATCAATCACATTCGTAAACGTTCGCAAATCCGGGAAAATAATCAGAATTTGTTCCTGTTCTTCCGAATGAATCCTCTGTTTCCCTATGCTGAAATCAAGAGACTGGTATTTTTTACTCGTAGGACGCTTTGCTTTAGCAAGCAAATTCTGAATTTCCTGGTCAAGAAAGAGCTTGAGCGTATTTTTATAGGTCGTATACCGCTCATAAACCATCCAATGCACCAATTGAAGTGCAGGACTTGATAAAAGCTTGGGAAACGCTACATGAAACTCCCCCTGCATCGGATAACGCAGCTGATAAAGCTCAGGAAAACTCACCGTCTCTCCTAATACAAGAAAAAAATCTGACTCAGATTGCAAGACATCTCCAGCCTGGACCTTTTTACTCGGCAACCCACACCAGAATACCCTATCCTGCCCAATATAATGGGAGAAACTATAAAGATACATCCTCTACTATGAATTTAAAAAATCTCCACTCCTCCGCTTTTACCAAGCTAAGCAAGAATATCACCAATTTTCTCATGCAAAAACTTCTGCAAGCTCGGCAATCCCTCCAAATTCGGATACTTTTGCAAGAGCCACGACGCCCCAGCCTGCACCTGCTCCAAAAACTTCAAATCTGAGAGGATTTCAATCGGAATATCACTTATTCCAGACTGCATCGTTCCCAAAATCTCCCCAGATCCACGATTCTGTAAATCCAGCTCAGCTAATTTAAACCCATCTGTCGTCTGTTCCATCGCTCTAAGCCTTTCGTAGCTGTCCCCCGATTTTTTAGGGGTTTGGAGGAAACAATAGGATTGGAGATCCGATCTTCCGATTCTTCCTCTGAGCTGGTGAAGCTGAGCCAACCCAAATCTCTCAGCATTCTTAATAATCATCACCGTAGCCTCGGGAACATCTACTCCTACTTCAATTACTGTCGTAGCAACCAGAATCATCGTCTTCCCGCTCTTAAAATTTTGCATCGCTTCCTCTTTTTCTTTGGGCTTCATCTTCCCATGGAGTAAACCAATCTTCCCTTCCAGTTCTGGATAAAGCAGCTGAATTTCTTCATACGCATGCAAGACAGATTGCACTTCATCGAGACTCTCACTCTCCTGAATGAGCGGCGTCACGACGAAAAGCTTCTGATTTTTCCTAATTTTCTCAAGGATTCGAGGCTTGAGTTTCTTTTCTTCGGTGCTAGAGATGATTTTGGTCTGAATCGGCAACCTTCCTTTCGGTAATTCATCAATAATACTCACATCAAACTCCCCAAAGAACGCAATCGCCATCGATCTCGGAATCGGCGTCGCCGACATCTGCAAAATATGCGGTGCTCCAAACTTTTTGAAAAACGCCCTCTGCTTTACGCCAAATTTGTGCTGTTCATCAATAATCACATACTGTAAATTATGAAAACTGATCCCTTCTTGAAGTAAAGCATGTGTCCCGATGATAACATCAATCTTCCCTTGCTGAAGATCCGATTTAATCTTCTCCTTTTGCCCCTTAGTCAGCGATCCCGTCAAAAGCTCAACTCTTAGCCCAAGCGGCAACAATAACTTTGCAATACTTTGATAATGCTGCTGAGCCAGCACCTCCAGCGGAGCAAGAAATACCGTTTGTCCCTGTTCAGTCTGCTTGAGATAGTAAGCCGCGAGCGTTGCAACGATCGTTTTCCCGCTCCCTACATCTCCTTGCAAAAGCCTCAGCATCGGCTTCCCGCTATGAAAATCATCAATGATTTGCTTGATCACTTTCTTCTGAGCCATCGTAAGCTCAAACGGCAAACGCTGGAGCATCGCCTTCAACACCCCCCGTTGCTGTGCTTCAGAGCTAGTTTTCTTGTTGGCTTGATAGCTTTGCCTATTCATTAGAGAAAAAAGCTGAACCCTTAGCAAACGATCGAAAAACACCCTATGAATCGCCTGTGATTTCAACGATTCGCTCTCAGGATAGTGAATATTGAGGATGGTTTTCTGCACATCGAGTAAATGAAAGGTCTTGAGGAACTCCTCAGGCAAATACTCAACAAAAACCGCGGGAATCTGATCACGAAGCTCCCAAATCTTCTTGGCAAACCATCAAGGTTTGATCCCATTCATCTCGGAATACACCGGGAAAATCCTTCCCGAGTTGTAGTTTTCCTCAAACGCTCAAGAATCCGAACTCGGCACAATATCAGGGTGCGAAAAGATCGTTTTCCCATACTTAAAGCTCGGCTTCCCGACAATAATGTATCGGCATCCCTCTTGGAGCTTGCTAGCAAGATAGCCTGAATTAAAAATTGAAATCGTTCCTTGAATCCCTAGCTCATCTTCAAAACTAATATCGTAAATCATTCTCCCCCCTCTGCGAAAGACGGTTTTTTTCAAGATTTTTCCTTTAGTTGCAGTGATACCTTTATCATTAAAAATCAGTTGATTCAGAGGCTTGATATTTGCTCTATCTTCGTAGGCTCTCGGAAAATAATTAAAAAAATCCCTAATGGTCGTGATACCATTCTGTGCAAGCAGGTTAAGATAGCGTGGAGTGGTCCTGAGGAGCGTTTTGAGTTCCATACGATGATGATCAAGAATAAGAGCACAGCCCTAACTATGCAGAAATCAACAGAAAATGCAAGATCAGATTCCCAAGAATCCTCAAAATCCCAAAAAATTACCAGAAAAAAGTTCTAAAATCCTGATTTCCATCAGTTTTCGGAGACCAATCACCGTTTTGTCTACCAGAACCATCGGAAATTGAGGCAAAATGTCTATATCTGTCTACAGAAACGAGAGTTTTTTAGAGTAAAAATACTTTTTGTGTCCATTTCTACCCCGAAATCGAGACAAAATGTCCATTTGTGTCTAAAAAACGGGTGGAAATTGATAGGAAATGTCCATTTTAGTCCAAGAACCGACCGGAAATTGCGACCAAATGATCATTTACCCTCAAAAACCAACGATTCTAGCACAAAAAAGATCATTTACCCCCAATTTCTTTGAGTTCCAGCATTCTTTTATCCATAGACCCCTAAAAACTTCCAATGCTTGCATTAAAAAGTTCATTTACCCCGCAGCAGCATCAATCCTTGCATCAAAAAGTCCTCAAACCCTGAAGAACTGGTGATGCTTAGACAATAACGATCCAATTCTTTTGCTTCGTGAGAGGTTCTAGGGTGGTAGAGTGCCTAGAAAGCACCTCATCCCTAAGAAATAATCTTATATTTCATCAACAAGAAAATCGCGATCCCGATAAACAGCAAAGAAAACAGCATAATAATAAAATTTTTCACCTTTTCTGTTCTTACGGCTTCTTTGAGTTTGGAGATTCTCTCCTCAAGCTTTTGCTTTTCAATAATAGCTTCTTGTTTTTCCCTATTATAATCAGGGAGAGCGATCATCGTCTGAATTTTGGTCTCCAATTCCCCAATCCTCTGCTGAAGCATAAAGATAATCTTATTTTTTTCCTCAATCATCTTGTCCTTCTCCTTGAAAATCAAGAAAAATTTATCGATTTTCTCCTCAATCGCCTGATCAATATCCGCTCTAACCGCTACTGGCTGAGCAACAGGAGAAGTCTGACTCGTTGGAGCAACGTTTGGCTTCACTTCTTGGATAAGTTCACTAGTTACCTGACTATGAAGGGTTGAAAATTCAGCTTTTAATGCTTCTACCTCATCTCTCGCAAGCAAAACCTTATTCGCCACCTTTTTATAAGAAAGTTTCCCACCTTTCACATATCTATCAATCGTTCTTGTAGAAACTCCAAGCTCAATCGCAGCTTTTTCTCTCGTAATTGAATAATTTTTCATCCGTTAATTCCTCAAAAATAAAAACTATAAGGGTTTATCCAAATCAAACTTAGTAAGCTCTGGCCTTTTTATACCAGAAAATAAATTCTGAATGAAGAGCACAAGAAACACTCCTCACAAGATACTACAAATCATCAGGAGCCCTCCCAATTTAAAGAAGGAAAGAGAACGCATCCCCAGAAAACTAAAGGTTGCTGACGCCCCTGCATTCTGCACCACTCCAATAAAGGCAAGCACACAAAAGAGCAGCGTCGCCCCCAAAGACCATCGCATTCCGTTTTTCATTATTTTAGTATTTTACTAAGTAAAGCATACACTGTTGAGATAATAACTGAGAGAATCAATACCCTTACCCATCCAAGATCTCCACTAGGGAGCTGAACCCTCGCAAACTGACTACAATTCTCATTAATAAACCATTGAAAGAAATAGAAAACTCCAACATTAATGACAATTGAAGAAATCCCGAGTGTCAAAAACTTTAGCGGAAAGGTAATAATATGCAATACCCTCTTAATTCCAAAGTTTACAATCCAGAATACCAATCCCAAAAGCAAAAAAACCTGAAAAATATCAGCTTTCGACTCAATCACCAGACCAAATTTATTACTGCTCACAAAATACAGGATCCCCGCATTGATAAGCACAGAAAGGATAATATCTTTTACGATTTTCCACATTCGCTTCAACGATTTGAGAAGACTAAAAAAGACACGTGTCTAAATAATTTACAGAATTGTCAACAATTTTCAAGAGATTTTTAGCAAACCACGAGCTTTTCTCTAATCTATGAGGTCATCAAAATCTTCCTCTACCCCATCATTACGATAGGCATGGATCGCATTCCTCACACCGAGCAAAGCAATAACGGCCGCTCTCCTCCTCCTAGGAGAAACTTCAAATCCCTTCTCTACAAAAGTTTCATAGTTCCAGCTCAACACCTCATCCAACGAAGCTCAAATAAGAAACTCTGAAAGAAGGCTCGCCGCTGCAAGACTTACCGTGCTAGGATTCCCATCATAGCTAAATTCGGCTATTTTCCCCTCCTGAATCTTAAGATAAACCGTAACATCATCACCACAAATAAAATTCCCTTCATGTCTAGTCACATCAGGATTTTGCATTTCATAATTACACAAAGGATTTTTAGAATATTCCTTCACTAAAAGCTCAGTTTCTGACATAAATACCAATTCTTTCCAAATAAAAAAAGCTCCCAGCAATGATAAAGAAAGTCTTTCCCTTTTCAAGCCGAGAGCAGAAAAAAAATTCTATTTTTAATCTAATCTACACAAAAGATGTCCCACCAATTTCTTTATCGTATTGATAAAAGAAACACTCAACTCTACAAACCCCTTCACTGCCAAGATTTCAAACTGTTCTATAGCATCATAAGCCCCCTGCAAAGCAATCAGGATCTTATTTGAATTAATTTCAAGCAAAACTTCAAAATCTGAAGATGAATTTTGAGTTACCACCGCTTTTATTCCCTCAACAGAAACAGTTTTTTGATTAAAGTCTAAAGTTGTAAGAAGTGGCATTTCAAAACCTTGCATTGATCAAAAAGGTATAAAATAAAATTTCACATCAACTATCACGATCATGGTTGTATGATTCTCAACAAGAAATACAAGAGAAAAAACAAAAGAATTTTTATAGAAAAATCGATTTGATTTTTTTAGAAAAATCAATATATTTTATTTTATATTTATCGGCATAATGAAGGAAAAATGAGACACAACCCTTTCAACACTGTTGTTAATTACCTGTCAAAATTACAGGGAAAAATCATCACTAATGAAGTAATAAAAACAAAGCTTCAAAATATCCTAGACGAAGAGTATAGTGAACCTAAAATGTACAAAATTATCTATTATCTCAAACTCAGAGGACATCTCATCAATCTCAAAAAAAATCTTTTCCTTGTCAAAAAACCTGAGGATACAATAGACGAAGAGAAACTCATAAACAAAGTCTATCGAAGCATTCTCAATAAGCACTGCAATGATTTCATTGATGGAAAGCGATATATCTGAGGACTAAAAGCTCTAGAAATTTCACTCCTCTCTTATAGTATCCCTGATGAAATACTACTTGTAAACAATAAAAAACAAGGAAGTGAAACCATTATTCTTGAAAAAAAAGCTCTTTTAAAAACCTACAAAAACAAAAATAAAAATCTGTTTCCTTTCTTTTTTAAGAGCACCCAAAAAGTAAGTATCGAAAACTACAAGTTCAACATTGCAACCCCAGAACTCGCGATTCTTGAAACACTTTATAACACCTCTCCATCTCAAAAAGCATACGGAGAGGAACTCATCAAAAAACGACTCAAAAAGAATAAGAAGAATTTTAATTTCCAACTCTTAGAAAACCTTCTCAAAGAGAGCAAACACAATAGCAGCATCAACAAACTCGCACAAATTGCAAGTGTGGTAGAAATAGAGCTCTCAGAAAAGATAAAAAATCTGATCAAAAAATATGGCTACAGAATGTACTAAAAAAAACCTTGATTTTTATATATCAATATATATAGATACATCGCTTTTATTTATAATGAACAAAATTATGACAAAAAAACTAGTATTCGGACTCTGATTTTTCCTAATTTTTTGAGTATGAACTTTTACCTTTTTAGGCAATCAAGGAAACTGTACAGCAGCTTCTTGCCCAGAAACTACAGTATGAACAACCTGAACAATCCTGGACTATAGCCCCGAAGAAATGGCAAACGCTCTATCAAAAAAACATAAAATCTGACTCCTCTTCAAGGCAAATCGATGTGGAAGTTGTAAAGTGCTCCAAGATGAATTAACGACAAAAGGAATCCCAGCTGGCAGCATCTTATTCTTGATTGATTTCGATAACGCAAAAGAGTTAAGAGCAACCTACAATATAAACAATATGGATACCTTCATAACAGTAAATGAAAACTTACAAGAAACCCATAGAGAAAACCCTGGGAACTATGAAACAATTTATCAACTACTACAAAACTAATCATGATCTTATTCTTCGCCTTCTTTTCTGGAGTGCTTTCTGTACTAGCTCCTTGTGTTTTACCAGTATTACCGGTGTTACTTTGAGGAGCAGCGACAGAAACGAATCCAAAAAGATCTTATCTAATCCTTTCATCAGCACTCATTTGTATTTTCAGCTTTACATTCCTACTTAAAGTCTGAACAGGTTTTATTCACCTCTCAGAAGACATTTGGAACTACCTATCTTGAGGGATTATCACTATCTACGGAATTTTCCTCCTCTTCCCAGGACTCCGAGACCGAATAAAATCTCACTTTCCTCACTCCAAAACAGTCAAAACACCTCAACAGCATAAAACTGGTCCACTCGCAGAAATAGCACTTGGAGCATCTCTAGGTCCAATATTCGCGAGTTGCTCCCCTACCTATGCACTCATCATCGGGACAATCCTCCCTCAAAATCTTCTTATGGGAACACTCAGTATTCTCTTCTATGTTTTAGGATTCTGAAGTATTCTTTTTATCATTATCTTCTTTTGAAGAGAAGCTATAAAAAGACTAAAAGGATATGCAAACCCTGATTGACGATTCAAAAAGAGTATCGGGATTCTTCTCATCATTACTGGAGGGATGATCATCAGTGGAGGCTTTAAATACCTTGAAACAAAACTCTTAGAGCTCCCCTTCTCGACCGCACTCATCAAAATCGAACAGCAAACCATCAAAACCCTGAAATAAACCTCCAATTTCTTGCAAATATAACGAGTTTCGACTATACTTGATAGTGATTTACTCTCAAGCAATTCAATGGCTGGACTCATAAAAACTATTCTTGAACAGGAAGAAATCCAAGGGCTCAATCCAGACTTCTCTCTTTTGACCATAATTCCGAAAACTACCGCAGAAAAGGCGCAGCTCCTCATTTTCGGAAAAGGGGAAAAAAGAACACTCAAGCTTCTTACGACCAATAACCACCCTGAGGCAGTCAGACAGCTTCTGAATCAGATCGAACAAAAGGGCTATCGCCATGAACTCTTCTATACCACAAACGAAGGCTTCTCAACGGCACTCGGACGATACACAATTTTAGAAGAACAAGAAGCTCATAGAACAGAGCTCATGAAACAAGAAGCAAAAGCTGAAGGGAAATCAGCAGTTGCCTTGATGCAAGAACAATTTGAACAGAGAGACAGCCAAGATCCTACCCAATTCATCAATTCAATCATCAGACTGAGCTTCCAAGCATGAGCGTCAGATTTGCACTTCCAGCCCGAAGAAAACGGAATTGTATTAAGACTAAGAATCGATGGCGTCCTTCATCACATTCTCCAATTTTCTCATCAAGAGTTTTGGAAATATATGCAGAAAATCAAATTTATGTCAGGGGTAAAAATGAATATCGATTATCTCCCTCAGGATTGAAGATTTTCTTTTGAGGCATCAGATAGAGACGGAAATCTAAAGAAAATCGATGCCAGAGTGAGCTTTATGCCAGGAATCATTACCGAAAGCGTCGTGATCAGATTCCTTGATGCTACCGAAAGTATCGATGATTTTAGAGAAATCGGCTTCAGGGGAGATAACCTTAGCCTCTTAGAAAACTACCTTCACAAAACCAGCGGAATCATCATCATCACCGGACCAACCGGATCAGGAAAGACCACAACCCTCTACGCCATCCTCAAAAAACTCAACGACGGAACCAAAAAAATCATCACACTTGAGGATCCTATCGAATACAAAATCGCAGGACTCCAACAATCTCAGATCAACTACGACAAAAACTACGATTACGAAACAGGATTAAAAGCAATCCTTAGACAAGACCCGGACATCATCCTCGTTGGAGAAACCAGAACCAAAGAAACGGCTCAAATCGCCATCAATGCTTCTCTTACCGGACACTTAGTTTTCACAACTTTGCATACCAATTCAGTGCTCGACTCACTCTCAAGACTCATGAATATGGGAATCGAACCTTACCTCCTCACTCCAGCCCTCCAATTACTCATTGGACAGAGGCTCGTTCGTAAAGTCTGCCCATTTTGTAGCGAATGGCAGGATGCGACACCAGAAGAAGACGCAGAAATAAGAAAAAATCTGACCGAACTCCAGGAACGCCTCCCAGCAGACGCACTACCTGACTATCAAGGGAAAATCCTCAAAGGGAAAGGATGTGAACATTGCAATCACTCAGGCTACAAAGGCAGAATTGCTCTCATAGAACTCCTCGAAATCAACGACATCATGAGAGAAAAACTCATGCAAGGAATGCAATGAGAAAACCTCCTCCCTCTAGCAAAATCTCAAGGTTTCATCCCGATGCAGCACGACGGAATTTTAAAAGTTATTGAAGGGATAACCGACCTCCAAGAGCTGCATAGAGTACTTTACTAAAGCATACCTCTCTCTTCCTCTTGAAAACGCATCATAAATCAATATAAAGTCAACACCGAGAAACAAAAAAGCAAGACAATAAAGAAATAATAAAGGAGATCAACATTATGGAAACGGAAAATAATAAATCAGAAGAGAAATTGAGATTGTTAATATCAATGGGGAGTGAAGGTATCAAGATGCTAGCAATCCTAGCAGCAGAACTAATTGGAGGGATAATATGGCTAATAGTTTCGGAAGTATTTATGATCAAAACAGGAGGTTACATATTATACCTTCTTGCTACAATGACAAAGGCCACTGGTCTCTATAAGTGGGTTCCTGCACATATTTTAGAATCTAATCTCTGCTCAGCCACACTAGTTCTAGGAGCTATGCTTTTAATTGACGCCTGCCTACTCCTTGGTGGGAAGCAAATTCTACTAAAAATGAACAGCTTCCTAAAGGAAAAAGTAGATAATATCGATAAAATCGATAAACAATATCGAGCATTAAAACATTCCTAATCATGCAAAGGATCAATCCCCTGCTCTTCACACAAAACCAAAGTGCCCTTAGCTTTCTAAAGGCACTTTTTTCTATTTCTCAACTCCTCCGCCCTCCTTCCCCTTGAAAAAGCATCACAAATTACTATACTGTCAATATCGCTAATTAAAAAATCAACAATATAAAAAAAGAAATAAAATGGGAACAAGAAAATCAAACGAAACATGGGAGTCTGAATTTTATCGACGAAGGTGGATATTTATGCTAATAGTATTCTTGGATCTATGCGCAGGAATATTAGCAATACTGGCAATCTTCTCTGGAATAAACTTCATTGCTCTGCTGACCAAAAATTTCGAATTGCAGAGTAGGATTCCTGAGTTCTTTGCGAATAGGGATATGCAGTTCAGTTTAGCTGCATTCCTAGTATGTATATCCTCCGCAGGGATACTCTCAATCATGATGAGTAAACTCTGGAAATCTGAAATTAAGGACGAGTAAAAAAACTTCAGCATCATGAAAGCAATCTTCAAAAACAATTCCTGGCTTCCTACGATCAGTGGCATCTGGATGGTCATAAGTGGCATCTGGATGGTCATAAGCGGAGTCTTGACGATGCAATACGAGATGCGCAGACAGATCGAAGCACAAAGAGCGATCATTCGCACCGAAAAGGAAATCAAACAAGACAGAGACTGGGGTGTTTGGACGAGAACCACCTCCAGAGACACCTTACCCGACGGGAAAACAATCAGGATAACCATCGAAACAACGAGCGATGGACAAACCCTGAAGGAGACGCACGACTACGCTCTGTAAAATTTAAAACTCTTGCAAATTTCCAAGCGGAAACCCCGCCAAACTTTTGCAATCCTAGCGAAGCGTGAGGAAAAAGGACAAAAAACCTCACACAAAATTAAAATGCCCTTAGCTTTTCTAGGGGCATTTTTTTATAAAATCATAACACACCATCTCCTTTCTCCTGAAAATACACCACAAATTTCTATAGGGTAAACATCAAAAAATTAAAAAAATCATATCAAAATATTTGAGAATCTTGAATTGACTTCATAAAAACGCCTTTACACTTACCTCCTTGTCCTGAAAGAGTTTTCACTTCATAACTCGCATTTTTCAACTGCCTCATAAGGAATCGAAAAACCATCACCTTGGAACCCAACATTCACAGCAACAAACAAAACTTTTTTCACTGATAAATAGTATAAAAGCTAAAAAAGGTCTGAAAACAAAAGAAAAAACTGACCTTATTTTCCTTTCTTCATTGCATTAAGAGGTATCAGAACTTCTTTTTGAAAATCACTCCAAGAAAAAGCTTCACACAAAGCAACTACCTCATCTCTCGTTGCAGGGATTCAATAAAAATAATCATTAAGAAAAAATACTGTAGAAAAATATCAAGCCTTTAACATCAACAATAAATATTTCTTTCCTTGCAAGAAAAAATCTTGAGAGTAGTTGTTAAAATCATAATCAGGAACAACTAACCAATTCGATTCTTGATAAGTAAAAAAATAAGGAGTCCCATGATAATATTCTCTTCATTTCCATCTTTTCTGAAAAAAAATATATCACTCCAATAATGTTTGAAGAAAAAAGAGTTTCCAATAATCCTCCTGAAGACAATATTGCTTTCAATAAATAAAATACACATCTTCTTCAAACGAAAAAGGAAAGAGCTGTAAAGGAGAAGCCGCTCAACTTCTTAAATTTTTCAATTTTTCTCCTTGAAAAAGAAGTCTATAATCAGGAAGTGAATCATCACAAACAAGAAAATTTTCAAGTTTATAATATTTTTCATGATATTTTTGTACCTCTTCCCAAGAAAGTCCAGAAGCAGAGTTCAAATCAAACTTTTGACTTAATAAAAAGCTCAAACTTTCCTGATAAATTCTTTGATCATAAGTTGAATCTTCACACTCTTCTTGAATTATAGGCAATTCATAATCAAAAGCTTCTTTAGAAATAGGATCAGTCAGATACTTGAAAATAGGATCAAAAGAAAGCCATTTATCATATTCATAAAGAGTAAAATTAGAATAACTCTGTGCCTCACTACCATAAGTAAAAGTAAAAAAATCAGATAATCAAAAACGACTTTTAGCAATACAATGCTCAAGCATATGAGGGATCGCTTTTCTTCTTCCAATTAAGGGAGTTTTTATATATATTTTCATGAAAGACTGAAATAATAAAAGAAAGATGGGAGATTAAGAACCCAATTACTACGACGCATAGCCCACACGCTGCAAACGAATAAAAATTTGATAAATACCTATCGACAGAGACTAACATCGGAACATACTTTAATCAAGTCAAACTCCATCAAGTATAGCCCTAAAAGTAAATAATGCAAATTTTCCTTCAATTTTCCTCTATTTCTCCCTCTCCCTCCCTCCGCAAACTGCCTTCCTGAGTCAAAACCGCTAGTAAAGCTCAAAAAAATCTCTTCCTGAACATAATAATAGCGAAGCTCGAAGAACAAAGCATTCCGACACCGTCGGAAAGGACATAAAATAACATACTCTACATTCTTCGTTCCGCTCCGCTTCACTCAGAAAGACAATTTGATCACCATTGCGAGTGAAGCGTGACAATCCATCCTTCCCCTCTCCACCAAACCGACCAACTTCATCAGACTTTTTCTGCTTTTCTCCTTGAAAAAAACGAGCAAATCACTATCCTGTCACCGTCAATAAACCAATAAAATTTAAAAAAAATGAACGAAAAGAAAGAGACAAAAGGAGGAATTGTAGGAATGTTAGCAATAGCTTGCGTAATAGCCGCTATGCTCATGCCCCCATCAAAAACAAAGTCTAGCTCCAGCCTTGGAGACGAGCGAGAAGTCCCCGAATGGGAGATCCAGATCAAGAAAAAAGACCCCAAACTTGCCTTGGAAGATCAAGCCTTCTTTAATCAAGACAGCTTGATGACAGAGGTCGTAAAAAGAGTGAGAGAAAAACGTCCTCTTTTTGACAGACAGGTCTTCGCATTTCACGTAGGATGGTAAAACCTCCTCCCTTTGGGTTGCTCCCCTGCTAGCAGATGGAGTAGCTTACAAGCTCCCGAGGAGGATACTCCTCCTCATCAACAATCAAAGTGCCCTTAGCTTTCTAGTGGCACTTTTTTTATAAAATCCACCTTCTCTCCCGCGCTTTCCCTTGAAAAAAACGAGCAAATCACTATCCTCTCACCGTAAATAAACCCCAAAAATATAAAACAATTATGAAAGCCAAAACCAAAAACCTCGGAATGCTCGTGTTGATTTCATTGGTCATCATCGGACTCTATATAGAGTCTTGCCAAAAAAACCAGCGTAATCCGCCTCAAGATCAAAATAACTTTCAGTTCCCGCCGGCTACAAAAGATACGCTCACATGGAGAGATTCTCTTGAAGACGTACAAGCACAGCTAGCAAGCGAAGAAGGCACTCGCTGCCTCATCAAGTTCTACGAGGAGCAAAACTAAGCATCGCTTGCTCCTACGGGGAGCCGTCCTCCCCCTGCATTCTCAAATCAAAAAGTGCCCAGAGTTTCCTCGTGGCACTTTTTTCTTTCACTTGAGGGGTCGGGCTCCAAACTACTGCTGCAAAAAGTAACCGATCCCGTTGCAAAACATCGTAACATACGGTAATGCCAACAGCACAAAGAAAAACAGCATCAACCAGAACGAAAATCTGGTCAAATTCCCTTTTCTCTTATTCACAAGCTGTGCGATGACGAAACTCAAAGACACGACAGCAAGCCCAATCACAGAAAGATACCACATATTTGGGAAAAAAGCATCTCCTGCGGGTAGCCAACGCTGCAAAAGCTCACCTTTGAGACTTCCATTCCCGATAATAGAATAAACCCCTAGCAATCCACCAAAAAGAGAAGAGTAAATCCTCTCCAAGATCCAAGAGATCGCACAGTAAAGTCCAGAAAAACCGAGGGCAACCAAGTTCGCTCCCGTAAAAAGACGTGAAAACGTCGTATCAAAATCAGCCCAAAAACCTACCGGAAGCCATTTACTTTTCTTCATTTTTAGATTCATTACTCAACTAAAAACTCAACTAAGTATATTTCCAAAGAGAGATAAAACAATTTTTTTCAAACTTTTTCAATGTTTTACTTTCTCCAGTCCCTCTCCTCCCGTCATTGCGAACAAAGTGAAGCAATCCAGTCCCCGAGCATCAAATCTGGGGGTCCGTTTTACCCTTCCGACCACTCCGAGCATCAAATCTGGGGGTCCGTTTTACCCTTCCGACCACCCCGAGCATCGAATTTGGGGGTCATTTTCACCTTCCCGACAGCTCGGAAGTCAAATTTGGGGGTCATTCTTGCACCATCGACCTGTCCGACACCCAAATCTGGGCTCATTCTTGCATCATCGACCTGTCCGACACCCTAATTTGGGGGTCATTCTTCTATCACCGACCTGCCCGACACCCTAATTTGGGGGTCAAGCTTCCCGTCCCCCATAAACTTCACACCCCGCTCCTCCCAAAACCAACGAACCAAAGCGAATCCCCGCATCTATTTTTTGCCGTCCCAAGAGGCTACCACAGAGAGTCCTCGACGAAACGAAGTGAAGGTCGGGAGGAGCTGGCACGAAGTGCCTGAGGGGTTGTGTGGAGGTCAAGAGGGAGATGCCAAAGGCAGCAGGAATTTAGCCCCATTACCACGATTGCTGTTTACCTTTAAACTTCATTCTCTACCCTAGAGGTAGGGATTCCTCCCCAAAAAGCAAGACAAAATCCAAAAATCCACACTTTCTCCTCAAAACGAAAAAGCCCCCAGAGAAAAACTCTGGAGAGCTTCTAAGAAGCATTGCGAATCTCACGACCAGCAAGCTTAGAAAAATACTTTTTAACAAATGAAAACAGCTCCAAGATACTGATCTCCTCCTCATTTGCAAGAGAAAAACAGGAAAATCTGATCCCTTCCCCCGATACGAAAAAGCCCCCAGGGAAAAACCCTGGAGAGCTTCTAAGAAGCATTGCGAGTCTCACGACCAGCGCGCTTAAAGACATTAATTCCACTTAACAGAAGTGCCACTAAGATACGGATCTCCTCCTCATTTGCAAGAGAAAAAGAGAAAAATCTGACTCCTTCCACCGAAACGGAAAAGCCCCCCAGATAAAAAACCCGGGGAGCTACAACCAAAAATACGCGACCTCTCATGAAAAGGAAAAGAACTATGGCACAGAGTGAGAGGCAGGCAAATAAATAAGGATTCTCTCCTCAATTGCAAGAGAAAAACAGAAAAAAATCAGACTTTCTTCTTCTCTTCCTCCTCGAGCAAACAGTAATCCACCCTTTTCCCAGCAAAAAGAAAAAGCTCCCTCGGATAAACCAAGAGAGCTTCTAAAGAAGTCATCGACACTTTCTACCAAGCGGAGAGAACAAGCTCTCCATAATTATGATAAAAGGGGAAATGACTTAAATCTGTTTTACAACCAGACAGTTGTCTACCGGTCGGAGTCTCTTCGAAAAGAGGCAGCTCCCCGAGATATACACGGAATCTCCGTTCCCTCGGCACCGAAAGATACTGGGACATATCCTTCTCCAAGAAGGTATAGACCGCCAAATCCCCATGCTTTGAGTCAAGTTGCATAGGGAGAATGGCATAAAAGTTATCAAAAGGATCATAAACCTGGATGTAGATACGTTCATCACGCCTAGGTTTCTCGGTTGTCCTGACAACGAACTTCGCACCATTACCAGCAGGCACAATGTGCAGGGTGGTTTGATGCTTAACCGGCGATTTCTCCACACGAACAGAAGTATCCGGATCATTCTCCTTGAAATAGACCGAACTCGGGAAGCCCGTCAGTTGACGCCCTCCACAAGGACCCCACTGATTAACCCTAAAGAGGTAGATTTCCTCGTTTTTGAAGCACGAAGCAGGACAAGTAACCTCAAAGCGGACATAACCATCAGGAGAAGTGACTCCTTCAACCATTTCACCATAGAACACCAAAACCCCAGATTGACCATCACAGACAACAAGCTCTATCTGACCAGCCTGAACAAGCGATTCATGCACATCAGCCGACACTCTAGCACCTCGTGAAGAGGATTCAATCCTCGCAAAGACCTTCGGTAACGACGGATCAATAGGAGGAAAGGCAGGAGGATCCAAAGCCTGAATCACTCTTGATTGAAGAATCCCTTCCCGTACCTGAAGATTTTTTGCTTTTGGACGAGAGGGAGACTTGCGAGTTGCAGATTTAGTCCTCTTTGAAGAGCTTGATTGACGTTGAGCAAGAAGCTTCGAATCTTTTCCCGAAGACTTTCTTTGTCCAGCATCAGACTTCTTCGCCTGTGCCGGAACAGAATGCTGCCGAGCAAGAGTCATTTTTTCTCTGCCTGGATCAGCACCCTTCCGAAGAGAAGGCTGAGGAGTTTTCTTGTGGCTTGGCCGTTGTTGAGCTTGAGACTTTCTCTTTTCCGCTGGGGTAGGCTTCTTCCGAGCTACAGACTTTTTGCCTGCAACCGGAGCAGAAGCTTTCTGAACAGCAGACTGAGAAGCTTTCTTCTGAGTCACCCCTTGTTGAGCTTCTGATTTTTTCTTCTCTGTCTGAGCAAGATCATATTCTCGAAGCTCGGGATGTTTTTTATAGGTGTCTTCCTGAACAATCTTCATACATTCCTCAGGGCTTAAGCGCTTAGAACGAACAGAAGTCTTGTCTGAAACAGTGGAGGAAGGTGCATCCGCCTTCTGCTGAGAAGCAGCGGCAGAGCTTGTCGTTATTTTCTCCTGAGTCCCTCTATCAGTGCCAGAAATTGATGTCTGACCCTTCGCCTTGAGAGGCAATAGAAGGAGAAGAGGAAGAAAAAACGAACCGAACATCTTAAGTGCATAAAAGCACTTCATACCGGAAGAAGGTGGAATACCTTCTTTGTGAGCAAGTCCAGAACATGGCGTTAACTCACGAATTGTTTTAAAATCCATATCTTTTTACCATTTTTTTAATATGTTTTTTTTATTTAAGTATCAGAACTATACATTTCTACACACCAATTGCAAGCAGAAATCACATTTTTCTACTTTTTTCATAAAAGTCAAGCATAGGGAGAGTCTTATAATAGCAAATTCAATTCTTTCTCCTTCTTAAATACAAAGAAAAGAAGGGGAAATCAGACTTCCTTCGTTTGTTCCTCCACTAGCAAACGGCACTCCTGCCCCTTTCCAAACAAAAAGAAAAAGCTCCCGGGGAAAACCCAAGGGAGCTTTAATTAAAACTAATGATGTTCTCTACAACTAACGGAAAAGTTGATCTTGGATATCAGGGTCATCCATTTCCTCATCAGGGTCATCTATTTCCTCATCAGGGTCATCCATTTCCTCATCGTTGTCAAGTTTGGATTTAAGCCCAAGGGCCAGCAAACGTTCTTCTAAATCAGTTTTAATATCGGAGAAGTCTTCGTGAAAAACACTTCCTAAAACAAGTCTAAAACCACTAAGGAGTTCAGCAGGAATTTCTGGTGACTTCTTATCTCGGATATACACCCTAAACACCTGACCATCTATAGGATAGAGGATGCCCGGCACAGCTTCCTGAGCATAAGAATAAACTGCAAAGCCATTCTCCACACCTTCAAAGTCAAGTGGATAATGTTGGAAACGACTAGAAAGAACGTCATAAGTGAATACATAAAGGAATTTTTCACTTCCAGGCTGTTCTTTTACCTTGAAGATGACGTTGAACCCCTTATGAAATGGGAGAACTTGCAGACTAGCATCTTTATAAGGAGAGCAGTTATCCTGTCCATTCCAAAAGGGATCAATTACTTCATAATCAACAGACATACACATCGTAGCTCCAGAGATCTGATAAGGCACCCCACAGTAGATCTCACATAGACTAAAGAGATAGGTATCTTCATTACCAAAGAACTGCTTAGGGCATTCCGCCACAACGCGAGTATAATTCTCCAGAGAACTACCATCCGTCTCCATAAAAGTTTGGTATACGACCCTTCCCGTCCTAGTAGAATACACTACAAGTTGCATAGTATCCGAAAAAATATGATAAGAGTCATAGGCTTCGACTTTCACACCAGAAGGAGTAATAGTGGCCAACGGAAGAAAACGAGAACCCCACATTCTCCAGGTCCAAGGAATATAATCCTGAGAAAGAGGATCAGGGCTCGCTGCTATCAGCTTCTGAATCCCACGAGCAGGGACAGAGATTTGCGTCTGCCCCTTTGCCGAGAAAGGCAAAAGCGGGAGAGTAAGAAGAAGAAACAAGCTAATTACTAAACACTTGGGGATAAATCCACCATTAGCGACCGAAGTCACTGTTCTTTCCGAAAAAGGCTGAACACCTTTTTTGTGAGTAAGACCAAAGTTTGACACGAACTCACGAAATTTTTTTTTCATAACGTAATTGTTTTTTTAAGTTTGAACTATAAGTCTTTGTTAGTGATAGTAATATACATTTTTTCTATCTAATTACAAGAAGAAATTACATTTTTTTACTTTTCTATAAAAAGTCAACAAAAAAAATGAGATAAAAAATTCACTTCTTTCTCCTTCTTAAATACAAAGAAAAAAGGAGGAAATCAGACTTCTTTCTTCTCTTCCTCCCCTAGCAAACGGCAATCCTGCCCCTTTCCAAGCAAAAAGAAAAAGCTCCCCGGGAAAACCCAAGGAAGCTCAAGTTAAACATATCAACCTTCCACATTCTATTACATCAAGAGAACATTATCTCAACGATTGCGATAAAAAGGAAGATAACTTAAATCAGTTTCGCAAGCACAGAGCTGCCTACCAGAGAGATCTAGGTACCACCCCAGAAAAACTCTAAAGGTCCTCCGCCTTAGAACAGGAAGGTATATCGACAAATCTTTCTCCAGATAAGAGTAGACCGTGAAATTACCCTCAATAAACCGAGCCTTCAAAGGCAGTGTTGCAGTATATCCTTCCACCGAATCATAAATCCGCAGATAGATACACTCTCCAGCACCAAGTTTCTCTGTTGTCTTGACGACAAACTTCGCACCATTATTACCAGCAGGCAGAATTTGCAAAATAGTTTGATGTGTAAGAGGACACGCTTTCTTTACACAAACAGCAGATTCCGATCTCTCGTTCCAAGAGACTTTCTTTGCAAAGCCGGTAAGCTGATGACCTTGCATGGTAATCAGATTCCATTGGTTCACTCTAAAGAGATAAACCTCGCCATTCTTAAAGCAGGAAATAGGAAGTGTAACCTTAAAACGAACATAAGGATCGGAAGAGAGCAAATTCCCCTCCATCTGCTCACAAATCACAAATTCCCGATTGGAATCATGGACAACAAGGTCTACTATATCACCTAAAATCAGAGACCTTGGGACATTTGCAACCACTACTAGACTTTTTGAAGAAGCTTCAACCGAAGCAACAACTTTAGAAGAGCCATTTTCCAAAGGAGGAAGAGGATTAATAACCCAAGATTGAACTGCTCTTACTTGAGCTACTGTCTTCATCACCTTAGAATTTTTCTCCTTTGAATCAAGAGTCTGATTAGCAGAAGACTTCTGAGTTTTCGTCCGATTGAGCTGCTGACCAGTCTCCAGCTTCTCATATAAAACAGAAGCAGGGGTTTTCCGAGCACTCAACCGAACATCTTGTTGTCGAATCTCAAATTTCTGAGCTTGTGATTTTCTCCTCTCTGCTTGAACAAGATCATATTCTCGAAGCTCAGGATTCCTTTTATAGGCGTCCTCCTGAACAATCTTCATACATTCCTCAGGGCTTAAGCCTTTAGAACGAACAGAAGTCTTGTCTGAAACAGTGGAGGAAGGTGCATCCGCCTTCTGCTGAAAAGCTGCAGCAGAGCCTGTCGTCATTTTCTCCTGAGTCCCTCTATCAGTGCCAGGAACTGAAGTCTGACCCTTCGCCTTGAGAGGCAATAGAAGGAGAAGAAGAAAAAACGAACCGAACATCTTAAGTGCACGAAAGCACTTCATACCGGAAAAAGGTTGAATACCTTTTTTGTGAGCAAGTCCAAAAATTGGCGTTAACTCACGAAAAATCTTTCCCATAATCTATTTTTTTGTATATTTGAACTATAAATTTTTTGTTAGTGATAGTAATATACATATTTTCCCCAACAATTTCAAGAAGAAATTACATTTTTTACTTTTTTTATAAAAGTCAAGTATGAAGACAGTCTTATAATAGCAAATTCACTTCTTTCTCCTTCTTAAATACAAAGAAAAAGGAAAAAAATCAGAGTTTCTCCCTCTGATTCTCCTCGCATCAAGCTAAAGACGTCGACCTCCAAAAAAGCCGCCCCTCTCCAACGATAAAAAACTTACTTCTCCCCCGTCAGAAAGATAACCTTTCTTGCTACTTTATGTTGCTCTCTTTTGTAAAGCTCTTGAAGCGAACCAAAACGAAAGCCCACCTGCTCGGTTACTTCAATAATTGCCTTTTCTAGCAAATTCTCATAGCCCAAATACCGAGGGATAGTAAAAACCATCGTCGGTTTCTTAGGGAAAGCATTCGCCATTTGTTCAATCCAAGGACGATAAACATTTTTCACCCATCTTTGATATTCCTTGACCTCCTCTGCCGTTGTGCTCGCCTTGATTACAGGTCAAAGCCACCCTTCAGTAATAATAATCGGAGTCTTTCCAGCAAAAAGCTCAGGATTTTCAAAGCTTTTTGTAGCGTCATGTAAGAAAAAATCAAAAATCTGATCAGGTTTTGACCATTTAGAAGCGAGCCACCAAGGTTTATTCTGGTTCGCAAAGGTAAGCTTCAAATCTGAACCTAAAAAATCATAAGCAAAATAATTCACCAAAAAACCTGTCGTTCCACTTCCAGCAAAAGGATCATAAATCAGCGGTCTCTCCTGTGATTTTAAAAGAGAAAGCCCGATATTCAACAAAGTATGCGTTAATTTCGCTGGCATCATCCCCATTTGCATACTACGACCTGGCTTTTCAAAATCCACTACCTCATAAAGTTTAATCTGCTGATAACCCAACACCTGTCCCCACTGCGATCAGATTTTTATGAGTTCGACCCCCCTTTGCTTAACTTCCAAATCCGTATGAAAAAGATCGACCTGCTTAAATCTCTTGAGTCCATAACGTTTTTTGAGATTGATTCCCTGATTTTTATCTGCTACTCCGAGGATTCTCTTTTCACAAGAAGAAAAAAAGTCTGACAAATCACCATCGATCAGCTTTCCCCACTTGATAATCCCAGCGAGTTGAGCAAGCTTAGCCTCCTCACAATTCTCAAAAAGCACAATCTGCTGAGTAGTTCAGGATTGCAGCTTGGTTGGTTGTGCATATTCAAGCTCTTTCAAGCTAAGCTCTTTATTTTTTCAGAGAATCGCGAAATACATAACAAAAGAGAAAGGAATAAATGCAATTGTATATACAGAAAAAGCCTGAATTTGCAATCAGACTTTCCTTTTTTGATTTTATTTAGTCTTTAGGAATGATAATTTCATAAGCAATACGATTTTCTTTGGCTAGTGGACTAATTTTCATATCAAATCCCCAATATTGAGCTTCTGAATCATTTAGATTTGAAAGTATCACGACATCTTCTTCAGATATTATAGCTGACTCCCCTGCTTGAATAATTTTTTGATTTGTAAGTGGCGGATACATGATTCAAATTGGAGGATACTCATTTCTGTTATCAAAAACGATTCCAGAATACAATTTATCATTTAATGGTGCAATACTATCGCTAGCACATGAAGATTTAGTTTTTGTGCGATAATGAGCTTCAGTATTTACTTCTACTATTCCTGTTAAAACAGTAATTTTTACTTTTACTCCAGAATAGATTTCCAAATACGAAAGATCAAAACTCAATTCTTCCCCATAATCTAAACGCAGATTATCATTTTTCAATTCATCAACATTATGGTGTCAAAACTCTCTTCCGTTATCACAGACTCCTTTTGGATTCTCCATCACTGTGCAATCCTTGTATTTGCAAAGCTCTTTAAGATTGCATGACTTAAATCCCAAAGGAAATCAAGTTCCTTTTAATTTTTCCTCATAGCTATAAACCTTTTCTGGCTGCCTTGGAGGACAAACAAGTCCTGTTGGTTTTCATGAACATCCAGCAAGTAAAAACACTACCAATAACAAAGGTAAAACTCTTTTCATTATTGCACAAGTAAAAAATAAAACCAACTAAAGCATAGTTATCCTTTAAAGTATTGCAAGATAAAAAAATCTGACCATTGAGATCAGACTTTCTTTTTTTAATGATAAAGTTCTGCGAGTTTAATATCAGCTTTAACTTTCTCTAACTCACAAATCAGCTGACTAATCTCCTCCACACTTCCAAAGCTTTTCACTTTCTGTAATTTCAGTTCAAGAAGTTGTTGATTTCCACGAAGCTCCACCAGTTTCGCCAAAGGTTGCATGGTAGCCACAGAAACAGTAATCTTAATCATACTTCCATCCACCAAAGCAATCCCTTTGGAAATGCTCAGACTCTTACTTGTTTTCCCACCAGAAGAAATTTGAATCACTCCAGGAACCAGTTTCACCACCGAGGGAATATGATTTTGAAAAACCGTTAGAGTCCCATTTTCAGTTGGCAAATTCACCTGGTCTATAGTTCCCTCATAAACGGTCGTATTTTGTGTCGTAGCTATAGTAAGTTGCATAATTCTTAACATTAAGAAGATAAACTCGCCTAAGTATAGTCGTTCAGCAATGAAAAAGCAAAAAATCTGATCTTTTTTGTGAGTAATTATGTCATTGCGAGCGTTAGCGAAGCAATCCAGAGCTACTTTCTCCTGGATCGCCACGACTTCGCCTCCCGATAACAACTCCCACTTAAGTATTATCCTTGCTGTTTCATTTGTCTTCTCAAGAATGCTGGAACTTCAGTATCTTCCTCAGGTTCTTTTACAGTTTCTGGTTCTGGTTTAGTTTCAGTGTTTCTAAGTCCTCTCGTGATATAATTTTCAGATTCTCTTTTAGGAGTTTCAATCTTTTGACCAAGGAAATTTCTCTGAACAGGCTTCAAAATAGGTTCTTTACTCTGCTCTTCAAATCCGGTCGCAATAATCGTAACCTTTACTTCGTCTTCAAAAGATTCATCAAAGCTCATTCCCCAAATCATATTCACATCATCATCAAGGATTTCTTCAACAATCGCAGCAGCTTCCTGCACTTCAATCGGTGTCAAATCCATTCCTCCAGATACGGCAAAAATCACTTTCTTCGCTCCATCAAGATTAGTTTCAAGAAGCGGATTTTCAATAGCTTTTCTCGCTGCATCCACTGCCCTCTTTTCTCCAGCTCCGTATCCGATTCCGAGCAAAGCGTTTCCAGAATTAAGCATCACTTCTCTAATATCTGCAAAGTCAATGTTGATATCTCCAGGCTTCGTAATGAGATCAGAAATACCCTGAACTCCAAGATAAAGCACCTTATCAATCATCGTAAAGGCTTGTTTGAAAGTAGTCTTCTTGTCTACCAAAGTATAAATTTTATCATTTGGGATTACAATCAAGGTATCTACGACTTCTTTCATCTTTTTAAGTCCTTCTTCAGCATTGATAGATCTTTTCTTTCCTTCAAAGCTAAAAGGTTTCGTAACGATACCAACCGTAAGGATTCCCATACTTTTTGCGATACTTGCAACAACTGGAGCAGCTCCAGTTCCAGTTCCTCACCCCATTCCAGCAGTAATGAAAACCATATCAGTATCTTGCATTACTGATTTGAGATTCATTTCATCTTCTTCCGCTGACTTTCTTCCGATTTCAGGGTTTGCTCCAGCTCCGAGTCCTTTCGTAATATTGAGTCCGATATTTACTTTTTGCTGTGCAAGATTTGTTGCAAGATCCTGTGCATCAGTATTTACCGCAACAAACTCTACTCCTGTCAATCCTTCTTGGATCATTCTATTGAGGGCTTTATTTCCGCACCCTCCTACTCCAAAGACTTTAATCTTTGCTCCTGGAATAAACTCAGGCATAATTTCATTGATAACCATTAGTTAGATAGTATAAGATATAAAGAAAAATCTGAATTAATATTTGAGTTTTTTTTATTGACTAAAAGAGATCCTTAAAGAAGTTTCCGATCTTGCTAAAAGCTTTTCCAGCTCCTCTAAAGGACATTTTCTTTGAAGAAATATCAACATACTTATTAGATCGATAATAAACTCCAAGTAAATTAACAAACTGGATATTAAGAGAAAGATCACCAACATTCACCATGAGATCCTTTCCAAAGAACGTTGCAAGTTTGAAAACATTCTTTGCAAGATAGTCAATATTCATCATCTTACTTCCACCACCAATCAAAAGAATCCCCCCTGGCAATCTTCAGTCTTTTTCTATTCTTTCTAAATGCTGATTGACCTTAAGGAAGATTTCCTCATATCTTGCATTAATAATATCAGAGAGGAAGACTAGATCAAGCTGACTATCAGACTTAATTCCCTCAGAAAGAACGGCCATACCATGGGTTTTCTTGATTTCTTCAGCTTCCTTGATATCTACCTGCATTCCGATAGAAATATCTTTTGTAACATCTTCTCCTCACATAGGAATTGTCCCATAACCAAGAGGATAACCATCTTCGTAAATCACATAAGAAGTCTGATTCTTTCCAATATCCACAAGCACGGTTCCAAGATCTTTATGATCATAATCTATAGCAACTTCTGTAGCAGCAATAATATTAGGGATAATATCAGAGATGGATAACCCAACCTTATCAAAAGCATCTACAAGCCCTGTATAAAAATTCTTAGGAAGCATAAAGACATCGGCCATTAATTCAAGTTTTTTACATTTCAGACCAATAGGATCTTTTTCTCTTTTATCCTCATCAATAATCCAGCAAACTGGAGCAATTTTTATGGTTTCATAATTATTTTTCATAGAAATCTCAGAAACAATTCTGGAAAGATGATCAATATCATCATTTTCTACTTCATCTTGCATAATTCTCTTCCCTTCAATAATTCTATGCACCAGCATCTCAGGATGAGAAACACCAACAACAACTTCTTCAATAAAATCTCACCCTAGCTTCTTGATAAAATGCTCAATAATCTTGTTGATTGTAGTAGTAAAGGCTTCTGCATCAAGGATTTTTCCTTTTTTTAGTCCAAGTGCAGGTTCCATCTGTTTAGCAAGAATAATGTCTTTCTCATTATCCTTTCAAAAAACAACCGCCTTAATCATATCATTCCCAATATCGAAAACCGCTTTGATATCTCTCATCAGCATCTGGATATAAAATAAAATTTTTCTACGACCACCACTTTAGGAATACCACAGAAAAAGACAAGAGGATTTTGGAAGTTCGTGATATACAATAGTTATCAGAAAAATCAACAAAGCTAGCAAATAGTTATCAGAAAAGAAGATGGGCGTGGAAACAGAAAAGAAAGCATTACACAAAAGAATTAATTGCCAAAATTTGCAATATATAAAAAAAACGCTACAATTATATCAGGTTTTATATCTTTTGCATCACAAAACATGAGTTTATCAAAAGCGACAAAAGCTTGGAAAACCCGCTATTATCTACTTCTCATTATCTTTATTTGATGATTAGGAGCCCTTGGATATTTCTATGGATTTTCATATTTGCAAGAGCAAACAATAGCAGCTAAAGAGCAAGAAATCCAGAATGAACAGAAAAAAATTGAAAACTTCTATCAAAATACCGGATTAAAAGAATTTCTCGCTGTGAAAAAACTAGAAACAACAAGAAATCACCTACCACGAAGTGATCACATAGAAAAAATCCTTTCTATCCTATCCAAAGTAAAACACGTAGAAGAAGGAAGAGGAAATATCCTCCTATCTGACTTCAAAATCAACCTTCAAGAACTCTCTCTGAATGGAATCGTAGGAAACTTAAAAGCCTTATACTTAGCACCTGGAGGATCAGGATTCTCTGTTTTGGATGAATTCAATCAGTTAGAATTCCTCTCCGATATTGCAGTAAGAAACTATGAAAGAAACGAAGATACCAGATGATTTAAATTCACTTTATCTGCTAAAGTCATAAACGATGCAAGAACAGAATCCACAATTAATCAATAATCTGCTTGAGCAGCAAAAAAACACAGCATATATAAAAGAACTCTCAGAAGATACCAGTGAAAACCAATTAAGCATTACAAGAGTTGTAACTGCAAAATATAAAGTATATGTCATTATTTTGCTTATTTTATGAGTTTTGCTTGGGACAAGATATCTCCCACAGGCCTATCAATATTTTGAGGCAACTCAAGCTCTAGAAGAGAAAAGGAATAAAGAGCTTAATGACCTAAAAGCAGAAATAGCAAACCTGGAACAATCAAAAGTTCAGCTAGAGGATCTGCAAAATAATAAAGATCAAATAATAGCTTGCGTAAACGAAGAAAAGGAATGTTCGTCACTATCAGAAGGTTTAAAGTCTGACTTTTGAAGCGTAGTTTCCTACTTACAAATGGGAAATCTAAATTCGAAAAAAATGAAAATCGACGAAAAGAAAGTTCTCAAAAATCTCGACCAATACCTTATAAAAAATAATCCAAGAGAAAAGGTATCTAGTCCAAACGGAGTCATCGAGGGTATCGAAATAGGAGAACCAGAACCTGTTGAAAAAGATTCTGTATTTATGAAGGTACCAATTCTTATCAAAGTAACGTTTTCTGACAAAGATGATCTGATTTCTTTTGTTGATAACATTGAAAAATTCATCATTTCCAATACAGAAGACAGTATTCTATATAAGATTGAGGAACTTTCCTACGACATGATGGCCTATGAGGAAAGTCAGACTACTGATATAGTTTTAACAGCATACTACTTTAACTAACCTATAATTCCCCATGACAACAGAAAAAAAATCAGAAAAAATTGAATGAGGTCTGTTTGAAAAAATTGTGATCGCCACAATGCATGGTCTGGATAAAAATTCATTCTCTGCAAAAGATAAAATTTTATTTTACAAAGAAATCGTTTACATGCTACGTGGAGGGATTTCAATCCTCCAAGCAATTGATACGATCAAAAAATCCACCACAAACTACGCACTAAAAACAATCACAACAAGCATTGCCCACCATCTCAATGAGGGAAAGAGTTTTTCTTATGCCATAGGACGTTTACCCGAATATTTCGATGAATCTGATAGTGCAATCATCAAAACCTGAGAAAATACAGGAAACTTAGATATAGTATTACAAGAGCTAGCCAATGAATACAGCTATCTCAATGCCATCAAAAATAAATACACCTCAGCACTCACCTACCCTGCTATTTTGATTATTATGTCGGTTGCTGCAGTATTATTTCTCTTCTCTTCGGTACTTCCAGGAATTTTGGAAATGTTTACTGGAGATATGGACAAACTCCCATTGATCACTCGCATCCTAAAATCTACTTCAGATTTCTTTGTCCTTTCCCGAAAAACAATCCTAATAGTACTAGGAACTATTGGACTTATACTCGGAATTTATGGAACAACTGAACAAGGAAAGAAAAACTTCTCTCAAATGCTGATGTCTCTACCCTTAATAGGTAAAATGACAAAAACTTACTATCTTATCAAGCGAGCAAGATATACAAAACTGATGGTTGGATCTGGGTTAGACTACGTTCAAACCTTTCGTTTACTAAGAGGGGTTCTAGCAATCCCCGCATACCAAGATATGATTGAAAAAGTAATGGCTTGACTACAGGTCGGGAAAAGCATTTACGACTCTATCAAAGAAGAATCTCAGATCATCTACCCAAATGTCGCAGTAATGATCAAAGTTGGAGAAGAAACCGCCCATCTTGAGGAGTCAATGCAAAACATCATTTCAATGTATCAAGAAGAACTCGATAATACAATCACTCAATTCTCAAAAATATTAGAGCCGATCATCTTAATTTTCATGGGAGTTATCGTAGCTCTCGTTGCGTCAGGAATTTTTGGAGTTGTATTCTCCATTATGGAAAGTATTGGAAGCACAAACTAGAACAGTTTGAAAGCTCGCTTATAAAGCAAGATTATGATAAACTTGATCTACATCCTCATCATCATGTAAAACCTCCAAAATATGTTCAAAAGTTTCTCTATCCTCACCAGTTAGAGAAATCTGATTTTCTGCGAAAAAATGGATATCCGCCTCAGAAATGTGATACCCAAGCTCAACAACCGCCTTTCTTACAGAAACAAAATCTGATTTAGAAGTATATACCTCAGCTATTTGTCAGTCAATACTTAAATCTTCAATTGGTAGATCCATCATCTCCATCTCTAATGTTTCTGCATCAAAAGGAGTAATCTGTTCAATCTGCCTTCCTTTATCTTCTACCATTTGAGATTTCCCATCAATCACGATAAATCCTTGCTCCTTAAATTGTCGAGCTACAGCACCAATTTCAGCCATAGAACCTCAAGCTTTTTGTAAGGCAGTTCTGAGTGATTGAGAAGTTCTATTCGTATTTGAAGTTACTGTTTTGATCAAAATCGCAGAACCATTAGGCCCATACCCTTCATAAAAAACTTCCTTCATTTCTTCTCATTCCAGTTGCCCAGAACCTTTCAAGATCGCCCTTTCCACAACATCTTTTGGCAATCCATGATAACGAGCCTTTTCAAGCATCATCTCCAATGAAGGATTCATCTTTGGATCTGCTCCATTTTTAGCTGCAATTTGAATTTTCTTTCCAATAATACTATACATTCTGGATTTATTAGCATCTCCAGAAGCCTTTTTCGCTGCAATACTATGCCATCTTCACATCAGAATAATCAAAAAAAATAAAAAAAACTGAATCAGTATACAGATTTTTCCCTCTTTTTCTAGAAAAAATAAATTTCGGAAACAAAAGAGAGAATCTTATGCCTTGAAAATATCCGAGAGTTTTGCTAATTCATCCTGCGAAGCCATATCCCCCACTTTAGTAGTCAAAAAGCCAGGATAACGATCGAAGAAAACCTTTTCAGGACTAACTTCCGGCTCTCGCTGTTCAGAAAGTCCCCACATTGGGTAGAGCTTAATATGCAAATGATTTACGCCCATTCCTTCCATAATCATCCCGACTCTCACCACATTTAATTTCGACTTTAAAAGTTCAACAACTTCACGAATCGCCAAAAAATAGCGCTGAGCAAAATCCGAATCTTCAATTAAGAAAAAATCTGAATCAAAATGCTCTTTAGGGATCACCAAAGTTTGCCCTTTACAGTTAGGGAAGAGATCAAGAAACGCGTAAAACTCCTCATTTTCCCAAACCTTATAAGAAGGGATTTCTCACGCTACAATCTTACAGAATAGACAATCTGATTTTTGCATCTATTTAAGAAAAAATTTAAAAATCTGCATAACCCCTTATTGACAAGTTATCATCTTTAGTTTACAATACTCTTGAGAGATTTCAAAACAAGCTTGACTAGTCCCTCTCGAACGAATAGAAAAAGTCAAGTGAGAGAATGTTTTCCCTTCATGAGAAATAGAGCATTCCGGAGAAAAAGGAAGATAGAGCATCTCAACAGAAGAAAGCTGTTCTCCATCACCACTCAAGGCAGCAATTTCAAACTTTCCAGCAAAGGTTCAGCTTAACTCATCTCCTTCCCTCAATCAATAAGCATAAGAAATTTGGCTTTCTCATACAGAAAGCTTTAATGTGATACCAGAAAATGGCTTTCACTGATAATAGTTTGAAGCATTTACCTGCAAAAATAACGTATCAAAAAAACCGGCAAATTCTTCATTTACAGCTTTTACTTTAAGTTTTTCCAAGCTACTCCAACTCAGTCCCATTCCAACTGCCGTCAAAATTCCAATCACGACAACCACAATCAACATTTCTATCAGTGTAAATCCTTTTCAAAAGCTTGTTTTCATCAGAAAAGAAAAAGATAAATCAGACTTCCCGCAAAGAATATCACAGCAAATCTTAGCCATTCCTCCCCCAAAAGCAAGAAAATCTTCCAAAATAAGAAAATAAAAAATCCTCACATAACAATTCCCCTTCACGAGAAAGAGCAATTTTGACTTGCTTTTTACTCTGATTTTCCTAAACTGAAAGCTGAATAAATTACTTTTTTAATTAAAAAAGAAAAACTGAATGACCACGCCAGAAAACAATCATGAATACGATGCCTCACAGATTAGAGTGCTTGAGGGGCTAGAACCAGTAAGACAAAGACCTGGAATGTATATCGGAAGCACGGATTATAGAGGGCTTTACCATATGATACAGGAAATCGTAGATAATGCAGTAGATGAGGCACTTGCGGGCTACTGTAAAGATGTAACCTCTATTCTCAACGAAGATGGCTCTGTGACGGTGCACGATAATGGGCGTGGAATCCCAGTTGACATCCATCCAAAGACTGGGAAATCGGCATTAGAAACTGTTTATACTGTGCTTCATGCCGGAGGAAAGTTTGATAAAGGAGCCTACAAGATTTCTGGAGGACTTCACGGAGTGGGAGCTTCTGTGGTAAATGCACTTTCTACCTGGCTTGAGGTAACCGTTTACAAGAACGGGAAAATCCACAAAATGAGATTTGAAAAAGGAGTTCCTCAGTGAGAACTTCAAATTGTAGGAGAAACAGACAAAACCTGAACTTCAGTGACTTTTATGCCTGATGGGACGATTTTTGAGACCCTTGAATTTAGTGAAACTGCAGAGATTGCGAGGATGAAGCAGGCAGCTTACCTCACTCCAGGAGTAAGTTTTACCTTCAAAAATATGAAAACCTGACTTGCCAGCAGATTTATGTACGAAGGAGGGATCAAGACTTGGCTTAGGAACCTCGTTGGAAATCAGCAGATTTTGAGTTCTGCTCATTATTTCAAAGCGGAGACCAAAGATTGCCAAGCAGAAATTTCTTTCCAGTTTGTAAATACGAATAACGACCATACCTTATCTTTCGTAAACAATATTCCGACCAGAGATGGAGGAACCCACATTCTCGGCTTCAAGTCAGCTTTATTGAAGATTATGAATGAAATTGGGAAAGAAAGAGATAAAATAGATAAAAAAATCTGAGAATTTCAGTATTCAGATGTGACCGATGGTCTCTATGGAATCATCACGGTTAAAATCCCTGAACCTCAATTTGAAGGACAGACCAAAGGAAGGCTCGGAAATAGCTATGTTCGTGGAGCAGTTGAAGAGCTGACTTACAACTATCTCAAAGACTATTTTGCAGAAAATCCAGAAGAATTTGATAAAATCTTCGCAAAAATTGACCTCGCTGCGAGAGCCAGACTTGCTGCAAAATTTGCAAAAGAAACGGTACTCAGAAAAAATGTGCTTGCTGGTGGAGTACTTCCAGGAAAACTTGCCGACTGTAGCAAGAGAGGAAAACATGGAACGGAACTTTACATTGTGGAGGGAGATTCTGCGTGAGGAAGTGCGAAATCCGGTCGTGATAGCAAATTCCAAGCCATTCTTCCACTCAGAGGTAAAATCCTGAATACCGAACAAGCAATAATCCAAAAAATGATGGCAAATAACGAAGTAAAAGCACTCATTACTGCAATTGGCTGCGGAATCAGGGATAGCTTTGATATTGAAGGGCTCAGATATGAGAAAATCATCATCATGACCGATGCCGACGTTGATGGTGCCCATATTAGAACACTGCTTTTGACCTTCTTCTTTAGGTTTATGAGACCATTAGTTGAAGGCTGACATATTTATGCGGCTTGTCCTCCAATTTATAAATTCAGTAAAGGAGCAAAGCAGGTCTATGTTTATAATGAAGAACATACGCCAGACATGTACGGATTTAATGCTGATGATAGTGTAGAAATCCAGAGATATAAAGGTCTCGGAGAAATGAATGCGGAACAGCTCTGGGAAACTACGATGGATCCAGCAACGAGGCAGCTCAAGCAAATTACCGTAGAAGATGCAGAAGAAACCGATAGGCTTTTCAGAATCCTAATGGGAGAAGATGTGCAATCCAGAAAGCATTTCATCCTCACCAATGCAAAATCAGTAAAAGGATTAGATGTGTAAAAACATCCTTTTTCTTAACTTAAGAGTTACCAGAAAAAAATAAATCTGAATAAGTTTTCCTTTTATCATAGTGAAATTTCAAAATCCCATCTTGCACAAGGACTCCATGATGAAGATCAGGATTCTTTTCTCTTAAGGTTTGGATACGAGGAAGCCAAATCAGCTTTATAAGCTTTTCTAATAAATCTCAAAGCTTCCCCATAAAAATACATTCTATGAAACGACTAAATCGCCCTTTCCCCTCAAATATCTTCAAATTCCCAAGAAAAATACTCTGTTTCAAAGGGATATTTGGCAAAAAGCGCCTAACCCAAGAGTTCACTTGAAAAAAACGCTCACTCCTCTCTCTCTGATAAAGAGGCACCAAATGTGCAACCCAATAGGGAAGATAAACATCTTGTTCATCTAAAAGCAAATGTTCAAGACAAAGATGATCCGCATCAACGAAAAAACTCAAACAAAATCTTTTAAATTGACGTTTTCCCATCCTTTTAATACCAAAACACCACATCAAAACACTCATAAAAAACCTTGCTGTCCAAATTCTTCACTTCTGTGTAACAACAAAAAAATCAATATCAGAACGAGCTTTCAACGCATTAAAACATAAACTATTTGCCAAAAAAATCTGATCTACAAACGGAAAATTTGAGTAAAGCCATCACCATTTCTTGATAAAAGCCAAAAAATCCTGAATCAAGTCCCCTTTTTCATCCCAAGAAAAATCCTGATCCTTGATCCCTTCCTCAAAATACGAAGAATCGTCTGTTTTCATAGGAGAAAATCAGTTTTTTGAATATTGAAAATACTTCCTTAACCTTGGAATAGGATAGCCCATAACTTGATAGAAACGAAAAGAAAAATCACTAGAATCCAGTTGTTCGTTCCTTACAGGTTTTCCCATTTTCTGATGTTGATCCATCTTTTGGCAAATAACGCTTACAAAATCTCTTTCTTACTGCTCCAATTCTCGCATCAAAAACAATCTCTCAAAAGTCGTGACAATCTGTTTCTGCTGCAGGAGAACAAAACTTCAAAACAATCGCTCAAGTCGCTAAAGAATCTAATCCTGAATAAATAGTAAATCAATTTTCTATTCCCGAAGGACGAAGTGAGGGCAGCATACGAATCTCTGAAAAATCAAAAATCGCCTGTACCCTATACTTAGCCCCTTTTTGACAATAAGAAATATCAGGTAAAGAAAAAACACTATCCGCTATTTCTCCAGCATTTCACGTATAATAGAGTCCAAAACCAGATTTTTGACTATTAACTTTAATAAGATAAGCATCAGGAACCACATCTCACGAGATAACTTTACCAACCGAAGCGGAATAAATCCAGTTGGAAACTGGACCATATAAAGTATTCACGCAGCTTTCAGCATAAAACTTGTCTGCTCCAGCAGTAGAAATCCCATAAATCCCGCTCCCTATCAAAATCGCAAGCACAAAAACAACAATAAGAAGCTCAAACAAAGTAAATCCTTTTTTTTTCTGACTAAACATAGAAAAAATCTGAAATTAAATGTTAGTAAGTGGTCTCACAACATATCTATTAGAAGGATCGTCCTTATCCATCAATACCAAAGGTTTCTGCCCATTCACAATATTAAAGATCAAGGTATCAGAAGACATCATTCTAATAAAATCCATCACATATCTTCCATTTACCGCAAAAGTAAGTGCTTCTCCATCAATAATTGCAGGAATCTCAGTAGTTCCCGCTCCTTTATCTGTCTTTCCTGAAGAAATAATAACTTTGGTCGCCTGAGTTTCAATTTGAACAAAGTTATTGATATCCTTGGTCAGGATTCAGATTTTTTTGATAGCATTTTCACAGTCTCTCTTATCAAGCATCACTTTAGTAGAAAATTGAGTCGGCATCACCTCCTCTCTTTCATATTCCGGAAAGTTCCCTTGAATAAGCAAAGACGTCGCAACGATCCTAACCTCTCACAAAGTAAGTTCAAACGCAATCAAGTTATCTGAATACTTAACTGTCATTTCTGGAACTTCCTTATCAATAGCAAAGTTCACCAAATATTTAATATCACTAATGGAAACTTTAGGGATAATCAGAGAAAAATCCTGAGGAAGAGAACTTGTAACCTTATATTCAGAGAGTCTAAAACTATCCGTTCCCACAAAAATAATTTTATGCTGTGCGTCTTCCGTTTTTGATTTCATAAGCACGCCCGTCAAAACAGGTGAAAAGCTCTTTTCTGTAATAGCATACTCAACTTTCTCGATTCCTTTTGAGAAAATCATCGTATCTAGCATTAAAGTATTGTCCTGAGGAACTTCTGGAAGAGCAACATATTCAGAAGCGGGGATTCCATTAATATCAAAAGTGTCTTTTGAAGTTTTAATTGTCATTACTGTTGTCTTTTGATCAACAGAAAACTCTACCGTTTCACTATCAATCGTCTTGAGGATATCAAGGAAGGTCTTGGCATTAACCGTTACAGCTCCTTCAATCTGAACCGCACACGGAAGCTCAAGTTCAACATATTTTTCCATATCCGTTGCTCTAATTAGCAAAGTATCAATTGACGCCTTAAGATAGATATTCTGAAGGATCGGAAGCGTTGAATTTTTAGAAACAAATCTCGCAGCAATATCGAACATTCCAAGGACCTTTGGATGTTCCAAACTAATTTTCATCACAAAAAAAATTAAGTGAATAAAAGTCTGAACCTAGTGTATGGTTTTGGAATAATTTTGCAAATGGATTTTTCAGGAAATCATAAAACACCCAAAATCTGATGCCGTTCACAAAAAAACACGAAACAATTCTACCTAAAAGCTGCCAAACCTCGCAAAAAACCGATTTTCTCTTGAAAGCAAGCACTATTTCCCTACAGTAAGAACAAGTTTTATTTTAGAAAACTTCATATGAAAAGAATCCTTACCTGAATTAAACCAACCTGATCTGAGCTCCACCTTTGAAACTACTTCTGAGCTTTGAAACCGTTTATCACGATGCAAAATGAAAACACTGATTCAGAATTTTTTCTTTTTCTCGCAAATATGCATGGCTTTACGCAGACGCAAGAGGCGGAAATTTTGAAAAAAAATAGTATGACGATCGTAAAGCTCTATCTCGCTTGTGGAGCTGATATGAAGAAAACCCTGATTTACAATCCGACAGAAATTCCTGGACACGCCCAACTCAACTGGGTTTTGACTTGCTTGACGATTATGGGAACGATGGAGAGAATGCACAGTTACAAAGACGCTTTGGCAAAGGGAAAATCTGGAGAAATCAGTGTTGGAACTTTTTGCTATCCAATTTTGATGGCAGCGGATATTCTGCTCTATGATGCGGATTTCGTTCCGGTTGGGAAAGATCAAAAGCAGCATGTAGAATACGCCAGAGATATTGCTCAAAAATTCAACACCAATTACGGAGAGACCTTTAAAATTCCAGAACCTCTCATCAATACAGAGGTTGCAACCGTAATGGGAACCGACGGAAGAAAAATGTCCAAATCTTACAATAACTATATCGGACTCCTTGAAGAAGAAAATAGCATGCTCAAAAAAATAAAGCAGATTCCTACGAACGCAAAAACCGTTGAAGAACCGAAGGATCCTGATGAATGTAATGTCTATCAGCTTACCAAACTCTTTTTGACACCAGAAGAAGATCAAGAATTAAGGAGAAAATATGAAGCAGGAGGACTCTCCTATAAAGTAGCAAAGGACTACCTTTTTGAAAAAATGAGAAAAACATTACAGCCGATCCAAGCAAAATTCAAAGATATATCAGAAAATGAGGTCAGCAAAATGCTCCATGAACACTCAGAAAAAGCAAATACTATCGCAAAGAAAAAGATTCAAGAAGTCTATAAAAAGATTGGTTTTTTTCTCTAAATATTATCTTGACTTTTGCTATAACTTTGTCTATAAGTAGGGGGGTAATAAAAATTATATACATAATAACAAATTAATTAGAATAGTATGAATGATATTGAGAGTATTTATGAAAAGTTGGGGATTTCGATCCGTGTATCAGACAAGGATAGAAGTAATTATACCGCTTACAAGTGGAAGAAGCTCAGGTCGCGACTCATCGTCTGCCTCATACTGCGTAGCCAGGTTTATAAACATCATGACAGGGATCTAGTGATCAAAATCGGTCAACTTGTCCCTGAAGATCGAGAACGTCTTTTGCAGTCTACCAGTCCTAGAGAGATATTGCAACTCTTTGTAAAATAGAAGGAAGGAAAGGTCTCCTTTGATATAGAGGGAGATGTAATAAAGTTTAGTGTTTCTCACGTGGGGCAGTATAAATTTCAAGAGACGCTAAGCTGCGAAAAACCTAAAAGACTTCGTCGCGCAGAAATCATTGAAAAAATTGATGCACTCAGTCTGAAAGTCTTGGAAGATATGGTCAAAAAAGGCATCTTCCGTCTCTAAGACAAAAGACAGGAACATTGAGAAAAGTCAGACTAGAAACACTAATCTGACTTTTTTTATTACTTTATTGCTCAATCCAATCCACAAAAACTCTATAATCATGCTGAATCTCAGAATCAGATTTCAGCTTTTTTTCTATCGTATTGATTGCATAGATCGCAGTTGCATGGTTCTTCCCACCGAAATAATCGCCGATCTTTTCCAGAGTCCAATTGAAATATTTCTTGGCAAGGAGCATCAAAATCTGCCTCGCCTGCGTGATTTCTTTTTTCCTGCTGTCAGATTTGAGTTCCGCGATAGAAAGCGAATAATATTGTGCCACCATCTCTACGAGCGTAGAAAAATTTTTGCTGGATTTTTTATTCTGCTGCATGACTTGCTCAAAGTTAATCTGATTTTCATCACAGTAATAACCGAGCGTTTTCAGACAGCTATACACATCTTCCTCGCTAATTTCCGCCTTGGAAAGCTGCTGCCTCGTGATCAGAATATTTAAAGCCCCTTCTAGCTCCCTCACATTACTCTTGATATATTGGGCAATCAAGGACAAATATTCAAAATCAATACTGATCCCTTTGGACTGGAGTTTTGACTCCAAGATCGCGATTCTCGTCTCAAAATCTGGAGCCTGCACATCAGCAACCAACCCCAGCGCGAATCTACTTTTAAGTCTTGGTTCTATATGGAGAAGCTCTTTTGGAGGACGATCTGAGGAGATAATGACCTGCTTTTTCTTCATATGAAAATCATTAAAGAGATTGTGAAAAACCTCCTGCGTCTTGTCCTTGTCCGCGAGAAACTGAATATCATCAATCAACAGCACATCCACCTCATCAAACTTTTTCATCAGAGTTGCCATTTTATTCATCCTCAGCGCCTGAACGATTTCCTCTACGAGCTTGGTCGCTGGCAGATAAATCACGACTTTTTCAGGGAAGTTCTGCATAATTTCATTTCCTACCGCTTGCATAAGATGGGTCTTCCCCAGTCCCACATTCCCATAGAGAAAGAGCGGATTATATGCCGTTCCTGGAGCATCAGCCACCGCTTTCGCAGCAGAAAAGGCAAACTGATTATTCGCCCCAGCAACAAAAGTATCAAAACGATAACTTGGCTCAAAAAGGATTCCAAAATAATTGCCTAATTCTGATTTCAGATTTTTTTCGAGTTGAGGAACTTTGGAAGCTTTGCTTTCTTGGATATTGAGCAGTTTTTTGAGATCAGTAAGAAGCTCGTGCTGGGCATTCGCAAAAGGAGGATAAACCACAAATCTGACCCCAAACTGTGAATTATAAGTCGCCATAATGGCTTCTTTGAGTGCCTTTTGGAAGTTTTTCTTGATCTGGGTAAGAATAAAATCATTAGAAACTCAGATCACGACTTCTTTTTTCGTTTCATCAATATCTATGATCCCAACCTTCCCGAGAAAAGTCAGAATTTTTTTATGATCAAATTGATTGGCAATCGCCAAAATCGTCCTTTCTCGGAGATCAAGGAGATAGTGTTTTTTCTCGTTATCGTATTCAGAAACCGTATCAAGAAGCATTTTGTTTTTTTGGAGAGGAGAAGATAAAAAGGCTAAGTCTGATTTTTCCTATTTAGCCACACTCGGAATATTTTGAAGTTCTAGTCTCCATTTTTGAGCAACATTAGGATATTTTTCATGGTCAACTTCACTTAGAAACATCTCAAGTGGCCTAATATACAAACTCATATCACCATAAAGAGCCCTATACACCACATATTTTTCTTTTGTTTCAGAATGCGTAGCAATATCTTCTACGAGATAAAGATCGCCCTTAAAATGCTTATAAATACCATGAATTTTCAGCTCTCTCATCACGAGCATACAAAAAAAATAAAAAGTCAGAATTAATTCCTCTGTAAAATAATAAATCAGATTTTATACTCTTTATTGATTCAAGGAGCAGGGTTAGAATAGTCTCCAAAATCCTTTACCGAGAAGCTTCCTTTAAATAATTTAAAATCATCAAGCGTATAATGTACAATCCCAGCCTCTTCTTTTAAGAGTTCAGAATCCGAATGATGATAGGTCAAGAAGAAAAGTCCTCCTTTATTGAGATGTTCATAAACCGAAGGAATGAGTCTTTCCAAAACATACTTTTTATCCATATACATCACAACATGTTTTGCAATAACAAGATCGTAGTTTTTGGTAATTTCAAACTCATCAAGTTTACTTTCATAGAAAGAAACACTAGGATGAACCTTAAGATAATCTGGATAAAGATTCCTAATACTCGTATCTTCTACAGCATCTACCTGAGCTCCATAACTCGCGGCCAAAATACTAAAATACCCTTTCCCAGCTCCCAAATCTAAAATAGTTTTCGGTTGATATTTTTCAATCAATCCACTCACTAACTTCGCTCCTTCCATAATCATCTCTATAATTAAATAAAACACCTAATCTATAAACTTTTCCAAAGGCAAAATCGTCAAACCAGACCTCGTATCTACCAAATCTTGCAATGTCGTATCATGCAATTCCTCCGAATAAGTTACCGTCAAATCGTCGATCAAAGCAATCCTATACTCTCTATCGTAAGCCTCCTCTACAAACATCCTAACACACAAATTCGTCAAAGCCCCACAAACAACCAGATTTTTCACCCCAGTTAACTCATCCTCAAGTTTAGTCTGATAAAAGCTACTTACCTTATATTTAGGAATAATAATATCATGCTTCTCAACAGCTAATTCCGGGATAAAATCAGAAAAAGGACTTTTTTCAGAAAAAACTCCTTCGGTTTCGTGATGCTTGACAAAAACAATTTTATAGCCAAGTTCACGAGCATAGGCAATTAAGTAGTTCATTTTTTCTACCATTGAATCAAGATTCCCAAGATAGTATTCAGAATCTTTATCTATCCACGCCATTTGCATATTGATAATCACTAATGCGGTCTCTTGCATAATCTTTCTCTCAAGATAAAATAAAAAAATATTCCTCCTCAATCATACGAAATCTCTCACAACTTTCAATTTAAAATAGTTAAGAATTTTTAAGTTTGATTTATCGCACAAAATCCCTATCTTAATGCAGATATTTTTTTAACTCATCACCTCAACTATGTATTCACTCTATCAAAGCCAAATTCGAGAGACACTACAAGCAAAGATCTATCAAAAAAGCCATAATTTCACGCAAATTTTCGGTCAAAAAACCTTCTATCTCATTAAAGAAAAAAAAATCTGACCCTTTACCTTCAAAGAGTTTCAAGCCATCGGAATCAAGATGCCTGAAGACTTTTGAAAAGTCAGAGATGAACTCAAAAATCTAAAAAGAAAATTCTGATCACAACGAGGGAATATCTTTTTCCAATTAGGATTTATCAACGAAATCAGCCATTTTGACAATAAACACCTCAAAGACGAAGATTTCCCAGAGAAAATCAAAGAAATGAGAGAAGAGACCCTCAATAAAATCGCGAAAGAAACCACTCTCAAACCAGCATTTAAAGAAAATATGCCACAAACAACAATTATCATTGATCTAAAGAAAACGGATGAAGAGCTACTAAATGATACACAAAATGGTTCAGCAGAAAAAATCAAAAAAGCCATTAAAAAAGGTATAAAAATCAGAGAATGAACCGCGAAAGACCAAGAAACCTTTTTTCAAAAGCGAAAAATCATCGCAGGAGAAAAAGGCTTCTCAACGATCACAAGAAAGCAATACAATAATCTTTTAGACGCTCTCCAAAAAAATCATCAAGGAACCTTCTTTGTAGCAGAACTTAATGGCGAAATTATCGCTGGAAGCATCTGTATTTTCCACGAAAAGACTATTGTATACCTTTACGGTTTCTCTGACAGGAAATACGCAAATATAGGAGGACATCACTATTTAAAGTATTGATTATTCCAGCGAGCAAAAGAACATTGATTTGAATATTGTGATCTAATGGGAGGTGCTCCAACGGGATTTCCTTCTCACCCCCTTGCCTGAGTCAGTAGATTCAAAGAATCTTTAGGAGGAGAAAAAATCGAATTTTACGGGAATTATGATCTTATTCTAAATCCAATACTATACTATTTATTCAAGCTTTTTTATCTACTAAAAAAATCTGACGTATTCCAAAAGATACACTCCCGACGAAAAAAATAAAAGCCAGGCTCATTCGCCTAGCTTTTTTTGATTAACACACTAACCATCCCATGAGTCTCACGTAGAAGACTCAACTCTCCTGCTTCATAAAACGATCACATCTAGAAATCAGATCACTGACACGCATCGAAAGAGGATAGTTTGAAAGAGCTATTCCCTGCTCCTCCATACGATCAATCTGCCAGGAAAGCTCCTCAAGTTCAACTCGAAGCTTTTCCACACCATCACGAGAAGCAATGGCGAGCAATTTCTCAAGAAGCTGTTCCTTCTCAGTTACCTCAAGTTGCAAACGACAAATCTGATTGAAGGGAAACATTGTCTTTTCCATAAATTTTTATTTTTTTGTTGCAAATACAATATATATTCATATCCTTTCAAAAAACAACCTAAACGATAACATTTTCAGAATTTATTTTTTTATCATAAAGAATGCAGATTAAACTCTACAACACCCTCACTCGTGAGAAAGAAAACTTTATCCCACTGATGCAAGATCCTAGCTATCATGGAGAAAAAAAGGACTTTGTCGGAATGTATTCCTGTGGACCTACCGTCTATTATACTCCGCATATTGGAAACCTCAGAGCGACATATACTGCGGATTTGATCAGAAATGTGCTGAAGTATTTTGGCTATCCTGTCAAAGCGGTGATGAATATTACCGATGTAGGGCATCTGGTTTCTGATGGAGATGAAGGCGAGGATAAACTAGAGAAAGGAGCGAAAAGAGACGGAATCTCTGCTTGGGAAGTTGCGAAAAAATATGAAGAAATCTTCCTCACTGCGATGAATGAGCTGAATATTCAGACTTTTGATGTGATGCCAAGAGCGACCGAACATATCGCCGAGCAAATCGCACTTGTACAGAGTCTAGAAGCAAAAGGCTATACTTACGAAGTTCCGGGTGATGGAATCTATATGGATACGAGTAAAGTAGAGGACTATGGAAAACTCATGGGACCAAACTACAAAAAAAGGCTTGAGGACTTGAGAGCAGGGGAACGTGTTGATATGAAAGGCAAGAAAAATCCGACAGACTTCGCTTTGTGGAAATTCTCTCCAACGGATGAGAAAAGGCAAATGGAGCGAGATTCACCATGGGGAGTTGGTTTTCCGGGTTGGCATATAGAATGTAGTGCGATGTCTAGTAAATATCTTGGTGAACAGTTTGATATTCATCATGGGGGAGCTGATCACATCACGATTCATCATCCAAACGAGATTGCTCAGTCAGAATGCTGATTTTGAAAGAAGCCGTGGGTGAAATATTGGTTGCACAACGAATTTTTGCAGGTAGATGGAGGGAAAATGAGTAAATCACTAGGAAATATCTACTCTTTGGAAGATATTAAAGCCAAAGGCTATTCTCCGCTTGATTTGAGATATTTCTATTTCAAAGCCCAGTATGGTAATTTTCAAAACTTCACTTGGGAAGCTTTAGAACAAGCCAAAAATGAAAGAACAGGTTTGATCAAGAAAATTCAAAATCTGACTCAAACTTCTGAGCAAGCAAGCACTGAAGATTGGAAACTTCGCTTTGATGAAGCCCTTGCTGATAATCTCAATACGCCAAAACTCCTTTCTGAGCTGCATTCTGCACTTTCCAAGTCAGGAAGTGAGCTTTTACCGCTTCTACACGAATTAGAAGAAAAAGTTCTAAAAATCTGACTCTTTTCTACGGAAACTCCCGCATCTCAGGAAGTCCCAGAAGCAATCGTTTCGCTCGCTGAGCAAAGAAAACAAGCCAAATCCGAGAAAAATTATGCTTTAGCTGATGAGCTTAGAACTCAAATTACGCAAGCAGGCTGGGAAATAAAAGATACAAAAGAAGGATATGAACTCTCAAAATCATAAAAAGAGAAAATCAAAGCAAAAGCAAATAAGAACCTTAAATTTTTAATAGGCAAAGTAAAAAATGAGAAAAACATACATCTTCATCTCAATAATCGGACTTGCTATACTACTTTCCGCATGTGGCACAAAAAAAACCAAAGACTGAATATCTACAGGCAGTACTAGTGCTGAAAACACAGGATCCTGATCCACAGAAATAGCCCTTTCCTGAGAACCACCATCCTCTCTCTCTGGGAATGCTATGGCAAAAGAGCTTAACTCCTGAAACACAGCATTACTCACGTGATCCCAAAATACCTGAACGAATACTTGAACAAAAACGAGTGAAAAAACATGAATTTTCCCTGTAGAACTATGCAACCAGATCGTAGCCTTCAATCAATGCATTATTTCCAAAGCTCCGGTAGAAAATGAGCCAATAATGAAACAACAGCTAGCAAAAGTTATTGAACCTCGGCATTTATTAGTCGAACCCCAGCTTCAGGAAATCTGCAAAAGCATCACTTCTGAAAATAGTTTTATTGAAGTGGTATCCCATTATAAGGATCAGGGATGTGAGTTTTGAGCCAAAAACTAAAAAAATCTGATCAATAACCAACGATACAAAATGTAGTAAAAATGGTTTGTATTTTACACATCAATCAGTATATATATGTTGTTTTATTTAAAGAGAGAAGATGAGTAAGTGCATTTCTTGACTTGAGAATCTTGAGGAATTCAGTTTACTACTCCAATTAATTGCAGAACCACATAGGCTAAAAATTCTCTGTCTCCTGACAGAACGCCATGAAAAAGCTCTATGAGGCATCTGTGTATCTGAAATAGTAAATAAGTTCCAAGAGCCTCAAAACCTAATCTCCCACCACTTAAGTATGCTCAAGAGAGCTCAACTTGTAGTGACTAAGAGAGAAGGTAAACATATCAAGTACAGCATCAGCTCCGCCGTTTATGACAAGTTTAAAGACTCGTTAAAAACCATCTTCCACTTTAAATAATCAGCTTTTATCCTTTTTATTAAACAAACAATATGGCAAAAATCATCGCTTCAAAAGCAGAATTTGAGCAAATTCTTAATGAGTTTCAGGGAATTATCGTAGTTGATTTCTTCGCGACACGATGCGGACCATGTAAAATGCTCTCACCAGTTATGGAAGAACTTTCTACTCAATATGATGAAAATCAAGTAAAAATTCTGAAAGTAGATGTAGATCAGGTTCCAGAATTGGCAGAAGAATACGGTATCGTTTCTATACCAACAGTCTTTTTCGGAACAAATCACAAGCTTGAAGAGGGCGTAATGTGAGCAAACCCAAAAGAATTCTACGAAGGGAAAATCGCAGAATATCAAAAAAAATCAGCTTCTCAAGAAGGGAACCTCATTGCTTAATGCAGGTTCTCATTTTGATTGCTTATATCACAATTTTCAATAGATAAAAATACTTTTTGAGACATTTTAAAAAAGGGTTTTTGTGTTACAGATTTTTTACTTTTGCAAAAACATTGATGCTTATTTATCTCGAATCCAAAGCAAAAGACTACCCTCTTAGCAAAAAAATCCTCAAAAAGTTATCTCATGCCAACATTCTAGAAATAGATCATTACAAGAATATTTTTGATAAAAACATAGGAAATCAAAAAGTAGAGCCAGCTATTATCATCGCCAAACAAGAACACCCTAAGCTAATTCCTGTTCCAAATCATTATGGCTATCCAGGTAAATCGTTTTTCTTCAAAACAAGCCTAAATTGTGTATTTGACTGTGATTATTGCTATCTTAAAGGGAATTTTAAAAGCCCATATCCTACAATTTTCGTAAATTATGACGACATAAAAAATCAGATAAAAAGCTCAATCTCAGAGCTCAGAAATCAAGGATATAACTGACAAATCACCTTCTATGCAAGTAATTATTCTGATGTTCAAGGTTTAGACCACCTGACCGAATTTAATCAGAATTTTTTTCCTTTTATGGAACAATTTGAAAATACATTGATGGAAACAAGGACAAAAAGCTGAATGATTACCTCGATATTAGAAGCAAACCAAGGAACCCCTCCTCAAAACATAGAAATTGCATTCTCGCTCAATCCTCAAAACATCATCTTAAAATACGAAAAAGGAACAGCACCACTAAAAATCAGGATAAACGCCATAAACACACTCCTCGAGAAAGGTTATAAGGTATGACTCAGATTTCTTCCGCTCTTGCCAGTCAACAACTACGAAGTACACTATCAAGAATTTTTAGAAGAAATTAAAAAAGAAATCAATATCTCAAAAATCAATTCCATATTCATTGCCTCGCTCATTTATAACCAGTGAGATTTCAAATTAATGCAGAAAAAAAATCCAAATTCTGATCTTTGGAGTTTCGTTCATCCAACAGATAACGGACTTATCAAGATTCCAGATACATGCTTCAACAAATTTATTTCCATATTTCAAGAAGCATTCCCCCAGAAAAAAATATATTCCGACTTCAGCTAAATAAAAAACTCCCCTTGCTATTAAGGAGAGTTTCTCTTTCCCTTTAAACTTTCTACTTAAATCTAGTCAGCATCAATCACTTCCCCATCAGCTGGTTTTCCTACGTCAGAAGCTTCAGCTTGAGGCTGGTCTGGGGTAGGTTGTACCTGATATTTTTGATAAAGCTCCTGAAACTGCCCTTGAATCCTCTCAATTTCAGAATCAATATGAGTTTTTTCTGCATCTTCCTTGTCTTTCACTACCTTTCCATCAGCAATCAGCTTTTGGATTTTTTCTTTATCTTCCTCAGAAATCTTATCTTTTTGATCAGCGAGGAGGTTTTCCATCTGATAAACAAGAGACTCTAGTTTGTTCTTAGATTCTACGACTTCCTTCCTTTTTCTATCTTCCTCTGCGAATTTTTCTGCATCAGCCTTAGCTTTTGCAATATCTTCATCAGAAATATTAGTAGAACCCTGAATCGTCACTTCCTGAGATTTTCCGGTAGATTTTTCCTGAGCATGCACCTTAAGGATTCCGTTCGCATCAATATCAAAGGTTACCTCAATTTGTGGCTGTCCTCTTCTCATTGGAGGAATGCCTTCAAGATTAAACATTCCAAGTGATTTATTATCTCTTGCAAACTGTCTTTCTCCTTGAGTCACATGCACGGTTACAGCGTTTTGATTGTCCGCAGCTGTGGTATAGATATTAGACTTTTTCGCTGGAATAGTGGTATTTCTCGGGATCATCACATGAGCAATTCCTCCTTCAACTTCAACCGCAAGAGAAAGTGGAGTCACATCCAGTAAAAGAATATCTTTTACATCTCCTTGCACGATTCCACCTTGGATTGCCGCACCTTGAGCGACAGATTCATCAGGATTTACGGTAGATTTAGGCTCTTTTCCGAAGATTTCGTTTACGATTGCCTTCACCTTGAGCATTCTCGTAGAACCTCCCACCAAAATGATGTCGTTGATTTCAGATTTTTCTAATTTTGAATCTCTCAAAGCATTCAAAACTGGCTCCTTACATCTTGTAAACAAATCTGAAGTAATATTCTCAAATTGAGCCCTAGTCAACGATTCATCAAGATTCCTAGGAAGTCCGTCGGTTCCTGTCGTAATAAACGGAATAGAAATATCCACTCTTTCTACAGAAGATAGCTGCTTTTTCGCTTTTTCAGCCTCATCTTTAATCCTCTGCATTGCCATTGCATTTCCTTTGAGATCGATTCCTTCTTTGGTTTTGAAAGCATCAACAACATAATCAATAATTCTTTGATCCCAATCTGCACCTCAAAGTTGTGTATCTCCAGAAGTAGAAAGCACCTGAAACGTCCCTTCTGATCCGATGTCAAGCACCGTCACGTCAAAGGTTCCTCCTCCAAGATCAAATACTACAATCTTTTCATCAGCTTTCTTCCCTTCTCCATAGGCAAGAGCCGCAGCAGTCGGTTCGTTGATAATTCTTTCTACCTTAAGACCTGCAATTTCTCCAGCAGCCTTGGTTGCATTTCTCTGAGAGTCGTTGAAGTAAGCAGGAACAGTAATCACCGCCTGAGTAATCGTTTCTCCAAGGAATTTCTCCGCATCAGATCTGAGTTTTTGGAGAATGAATGCAGAAATCTGTTCAGGTTTATATTCTTTCCCATCAACAACGATTAAGATTCCTCCATCACTTCCTTCTTTAGTTTCATAAGCCATATTAGCAAGTTCATTTTTTACCTCAGAATATTTTCTACCGATCCATCTTTTCACCTCATACACGACATTTTTTGGCTCCAAAATCGCCTTTCTCTTTGCCAAATCTCCAACGAGCAATTCATCTCCCTTGATATACACGATAGAAGGCGTAGTTCTATTTCCTTCTGCATTTGCGATCACCTCTGACTTATCACCGAGCATATAGGATACACAAGAGTTGGTCGTTCCGAGATCAATTCCAATAATTTTTGCCATCTTAATAACTATGTAAATAAAATAAAAGTCTGAATAATTCAGATCACACGTTCAGAAAAGTCAGATTTTTTCTTTTTTTTCTTTCTGCGTAGCACCTAAAGTATATAGATGCTATCAAAAAATGCAAGAGATTTTTTATTCAAGAGAAAAATCAATCTAGAATTACCTTTTTAGTAAAAAATACTCAACAAACGAAATTTCAAAAATCATAACATCAAACTCCTACTTTTTTATTACCCTATCAAAGGCAAGGTAAGGAAATTGATCCATACCACAAATTCCATATCTCTCATAAATCTGAATAGTATTTTGGGAGGTATAATCAGAACGATCAAGCCCCAAAACCTGCAAAGCCTTGAGCACTTCTTCTTCAGAATTCCCCTCAATCTCAAGATAACTTGGAATCAAAGGTCGAGAATCTATTTCCACTGCACAATCCATAAATACATAACTCTCACGCATATTTTCTTGATAGCTCTTTGCCCTATATCCTATTTGCTCAAGAAACTGATTCGCAACAACAAAATCTCAAACCTCAAACTCCCATTCCTTTACACCATCTATTGCATCTGGATCAAGAATATGTTTACAGGTTAGCGTCGAAACAGATCCATCCGTCCTTAACCTAATCCATTTCGCTGGTTGAGGTGGATGCATATCATAGGTATATCTGCGAAAAAACTTTTTTCCCAAATAAGAAGCTCCTAGATTTGATAACTTTTCCCTTACCTCCTCCACATCAATATCCAAAACTTTTAACTCATACTCTATATGCATAGCACCACCTAAGAAAATAAAAAATCATATAAACCAATATAAAGAATACAAAAATACCAACCTTCCCTAGATCTAAACCGAAACTCCAAAGTTTAACAAAAAAATAAAAGAATGATAAAAAAACTAGTTCTTAAATCAAGAGAAATACTCCCCTCGATAAATTCCAATAGGGAGAAGAACTTGAAACTTTCATATAAAAAAATATAAGTTAATCTGCTTTATTTTTGCTAAAGAGCATATGAATCTCCTAATCACATGTCCATTTGGACTTTGAAGTTTACTTGCAAACGAACTAAAAAAAATCTGACTAACTCCAAGAGATACCTTTCAAACAGGAACTTTTCTCACGACTGATATGTATAATATGATGAGAATTAATTTTTGGTCAAGATTAGCAAATAAAGTTTTCATCGAACTTGCTTCCGGAGAGGCAAAAGACTTCAATCAGCTTTTCAATCTGATAAAATGAAGCGCCTACGGACAATACCTTAGCAATACAAAATTATCACTCAAGATCCAGACAAAAAACTCAATGCTAAGTGCAAGCAGAGCAATCCAATCTGTAGCACATAAAGCACTTCTTGAAAGTATAGCCAATTTCTGAAAAGAAGAAAACTCTACCACCGAGCTCCTCTTGAGTATTGAAAACAACAAAGCTCACCTTTATCTAAACAGCTCATGAACAGCACTTTACCAAAGAGGCTACAAAACCCAAGCCTGAGAAGCACCTTTAAAAGAGAATCTCGCGGTTGCTCTACTTCTACTCGCCAACCGAAAATTCAAAAGCCCCTTAATCGATCCCTTTTGCTGATCTGGAACCATCGCTATAGAAGGAGCACTCCTTGCCAAAAATATCGCACCATGATCACGGAGAAACTTTGCTTTTGAGAAGTTCAAAAATTTCGAAGCCTGAACTTTTGAAAAAATCAAGCAAGATGCCAAAGCGTGAATCTTCAAAAACAAATATACAATCTTTGCCTCGGATATCGACACTCAAATGATAAATATTGCACAAAACAATGCAAAACGTGCAAATGTAGGAGATATCATCTCTTTTCAGCAAAAAAACTTTTTAACAAGCAACTTTCATACAGAAGAAAACACTCGAATCATCACCAATCCTCCTTATGGCAAAAGAATCAAAAATCAGAATTTAGAGAACATATACACGAGATTAAACGATACTTTTAAGTGAAATATCTTCTGAGGCTGGATCAGCACCTATTCTATTAATAAAACAAAAGAAGAAAGGCGAAATGAAAAAAAACTCTTCAATGGCAACGAACAATGCTATTTCCAATGGAGAAAATAAAAAAATTTTTAAACTACTCTATCAGACAATACTGGATCAAAAGATTTTTTTGCCTCAACGAAGCTAAGAATTGCTTTCTTAATACGAACTCATTCAGACCTCTTTGCCACAAATCAGATCCAAACACAAGGTTTTCCATCTTTGTCATAAGTAAAATCAATCTTATAACGGACTCCTATATAACTTTTAAAATAAGAAACCTGAGATGCAGCTTTAATTGGCATCAATCCAAGAAGGAAAGTCTCTAATTCTTGAATAAATTCATCGAAAGGAAGCAAAAAATTCGCCCCATCATAAACCAAGGTAAGGGAATGTTTAGTGACATTATCTAGAGAAAGATCAACTTTAACAACCGGATTGGTCCAAATTTGATGATTAGGAATGATATAAAACTCTCCCGTATTTTCACCAAAATCATTTTTCCCAGAGATACCCACATAGAGCGATTTAATATAGAGAATTTCTCACTGATACTTTCAAGCTCCTACACTAACGGTATCTCCAACATTATAGTTCCTCACCAAAATAAAATAAGTAAAAAAGGAAACTGTAAACGTCTGAAAGGTAATCAATATCGCTCAAATTCCAACTGCCAATACCGTTCATACGATCTTATCTTTAGTCAAAAGATACGTAAAAAACAAAATTACAACAAGGGCAACCCCAAATACATTAACATACTGACTTCTCCTGTAATACTCAATATAAAACTGCTTATTTTGGGTATTTTTAGAACGTTCATAAGGGTCAATATATTTTTTCTTCAGAGCAGATTTTATAAAATGAGAAATAATCGACCAAAGGACCAATAAAGCAATAATAACAAACAAAAAAGGTTGCTCAGCAACAAAGCTCGTCAAACTCGACCAAGCGAACATAAATGAATGGCGAAGACTCTCAATCATTCCTCTAAAAAATAAGAATAAAATCAGATTTTAAATACTAATTATCCCAAAAACTTCTTATAAAGCATTTCAAAGCCCAGTTTAATACTGTTGCTGTTTTTTTGCCCTTTTGAAAGAGAGTATTGAGTATAACGAATATAAACAGGAACTTCTACAAACTTCAGCTTATGAATTCAAATCTGCTCATTCAGCTCGTTAGCATAATGCATACCATCCGCTTCTAAAGTAATCTGTTGTAATGCAGGGATAGTAAAAACCCTATATCCATTATGCGGATCTGAAACACGAACCCCATAAAAAATCCTTGTTACCAGCCTAGAAATAGCCAAAATACACCTCCTCATTCTAGGCATTGCAAGTGTTTTCGCTCACTTAATAAATCTCGAACCCAAAAAAAGATCAGCTTCAGGATGCTTGAGAATAGCTTTTTGAAAAGCAAGCATATCCTTAATATCCATCTGCCCGTCAGGGTCAAACCCGACCATCCATTTAACCTGCAGAAGTTCAGCATATTTCCTGATAAATGCATATCAGGTCTTATTCGCAGCTCCTCAACCTCTATTGATCGTATGGGAAAGTATAATAAAAAGTAAATCTGGATGTTCCCTCCTTTTTTCCTCTAAAATCGAAAGAGAGTTATCCTTTGATCCATCATTGATAAAGACAAATTTTCTAATTCCAAACTCAATCATTTCATCAAGAGCCTGAGACAATACTCTTTCCTCATTAAATACTCTAACATTAAAAACAAACTCATCCCAAGGGGAACTATTTTTTCGTACCAGCATTTGTGCCTTATTCTCAAGAAAAGCCTTTTCAATCGCCATTGCAGAAATCAATCTTGTAAGATCGGTTCACGACTTAGAAACGGTATTTAAAAGATAAAAAATCAAATAAAAAAGCACCATTACAGAGAGATAAACGATCAAATCCGCTCCCCTATTAAGCCCAAAGGTAATTCCTATCGCATTAAGTCGCTCAATCTTTAGTGAAAAAACTCCAACCGCAAGAGAACCTAAAAAAAGAAAACAAAAAGTAAAAAATCAGATTTTTTTTCTCTTATACGTCTTTAGTGAAAAGATCATAAAAGCAATACTTACGAGAAAGAGCAGCATCTGTAGCTTAGACATAGGAAAGAAAAAAAACAGAAACTCAGGAATCATGAAAATACAAACAAACTAAATCACAGTGCATAGTATATTTCTTTTCCTCCAATGCAAGCTAAAAGTCAAGTTAGTCTTGTATTTTTAGAGAAAAACCATATATTAACGCCGTTTTATTTTACATTTTATTGGCATATGAAAGGGTTTTTGACGACAAAAAGACTCACACTCGCAATCCTATTTGTGATCAGTCTTTTTTTTGTATTTTTTGTAGGAAGGACCTTTAATTCTGAAACCTTTAAAAGGGATTGGATTCTTACCGCAAAAGGAATTACTCATTTTAGAAAAGGGCTCGATATCTCTTGAGGGACAAAACTAACCTACAAGATCGACTATTCAAAATACAAAGACCTGTATACAAGCAATGAATTCCTCCAGGTCAAAAAAGATATCGAACAGATCATTCTAAAAAACATTGACTCTAGAATTTCAGGACTTGGAGTAAGTGACTACGTAGCAAAAACACAAACAATCGGTGATGAGACGCAAGTAGTCGTTGAAATTGGAGGAGTTGCGGATCTCGATCAAGCAAAAGAAATTATCGGAAAAACTGTAGAACTTGAATTCAGACTCCAAAATGAAGACGCCGTAACTAAGGAGACTATTGCTCAGAGAAAGGCACTTGCCGAAAAAATCAGAACAGAAGTTCTCGCTAATCCTACAAAGATGATAGAATTATATGCAAATCAAGGTGCAGAAAATATCGCAGCAAGAACTATCACCTGAACCTTAGACCAGCTTCCTGAGATTTACAAAGACAATAGTGAACTTCTAAATACCATCCCACTCAACCAAATTTCCAATGTCGTAGAGGGAGCATATTTGAGAGAATCTTACCAAAATGGTTCAGGAGAAGAGGTGCCTATCGAAATTGACGGATTCCTCGTCTTCCGTGTAACAGCTAAAAACGAAATCTCAGCTATCACAGACACAGGAAGCAACTCCTCAGGTAATCAAACCCTCTACACTATTGATGAAATCTTCATTCAAGACAGACTCTCTCGAAAAATCGCACAGGGAAACGATGGAACCCCACTCAATGGAGCTTACTTTACCATCGCAAGACCTGAAACCACACAATTCGGACAGGCAGGAGTGAGTATTGGTTTTAATACCAAAGGAGGAGAGCTTTTCTGCCAAGTTACTCAAAACAACGTAGGAAAAAGTATGGCAATCTTCGTAGGAGGAGCTCTTGCAACCCAAGCAAACATCCGTGAAAAAATCTGCGATGGGAAAGCCCAAATCTCTGGAGGATTTGGAAAAGATGAAGCAATTGCAATGGCAAAAGAACTCAATGCTTGAAATATGCCAGCTCCACTCATACTTCTCCAAGAGGAAAAAGTTAGCCCTTCACTAGGAGACTCAGCATTTCAGGGAGCACTAATCGCTACTGGAGTAGGAACACTCGCTATCATTATTTACATGTTCTTCATCTACGGACGAAGAAAGGCTGCCGTAACAACAGCAACGATGTTCTTCTTTTTCATAGCGCTCTTAGCTACACTCAAGCTTATTGATTACGCATTATCACTCAGTGGAATCGCCGCTATTATCCTTTCTATTGGTATGGCAGTCGATGCGAATATCCTCATCTTTGAAAGAATGAACGAAGAAGTAAAGAGCTGAAAATCTTATAGTGCCGCTATTGAAACCGCACAAAAAAGAAGCCGATCTGCGATCAGAGATGGTCAGATTTCTACCCTCTTGATCTGAGTTTTACTCTTCGCTTACGGAATCAGTATTTTCAAGGGATTCGGATCAATGATTATCCTAACCGCAATTCTTACTTTAGTGCTCAATGTTCCATTTATCGAGGAAGCTTTACGCACTATCTACAAAAATAAAAAGGATTAATCCTGATCCTCTGCTCATAGCCATCAAATCAACCGGAAATCAAAAAGCCGGTTGGTTTTTTTTAAATACTCCATCCCAACAAAAAAACGCCCGACAAACTGCATCCTCCATCATCAAAAAACGGAGAGAAAAAGAAAATCTGACCTTGAAAATCAGTCTTCTTTTTTTATTATACAAGCGTTTTTATTCCCTACCTTGACCATAACCATGCAAAAACAAGATTTCTTTAGTAAACAGCCCAAAAAAGCAGATTTTTCTGGAGGAGTCATCAGGAACCCTCAACAGAAAAAAAGCTGAGCTTGGATCCGAATTGTGATTATCCTTCTGATTTGAGGAGGCGGATACCTTATGAAGAATAAACTCTTCAATCCCTCCCTTCCTACCCCCGCAGTAGAAAACGGCTATACCGTGGGAAACCCCATCGAAAAAGAAGGAAAACTGACTGCAGATGGAGATTTGCTAACCTATACACATACGTTAACAACGCCTGATGGAGAAAAATTCCTCCTCAAAAGTTCAACAATCTCGCTCAATAATTATACTGTTATGACAGGAGATATTTTCAAGATTGAGGGAACAATCGAAGCCATCTACCAAGGACAAGCTCTCGTAGAAGTAAAAACGATCGAAAAGAATAGTAGTGGTAAGAGTGAAACCGATTCTCCTTCTGAGAACAGCGAAGAAACCAGCAATCCTGGCGTTTATCTAGACCAGGCAGGGATCTGATTTCCATCTAATTTCTTCGATCAATATGCTTTCGTAGGCGAAGCGGGAGAAAATAGTAAAATTAGCATCAAAAACCTCGATAACGAGAAAATCACCACCATCAATTACTTTACTTGCACGAGTCAAGGCGACACCAATTGTAAAGAACTCATAAGAACCTTTGAAAATATGTCTGCCAAAAAAGTTACAACCCTTAATGGCGATACCTTTTACAAGCTCCCTGAAGAGAAAACCCGATTCTTTCAAAACGGAAACCGACGAGGCTACTTCATCAACAACGCAGAGGACGAGGAAGTAGAAAAGCTCAAAAATCTGATCATTATCGCTAATGCAGAACTCATCAAAAACGTTGTAAATCAATATGGAGTAAAGACCTGCCTAGGAGCAGACGCAACTACCGAAAGCATCACCAATCATACCACTACCAAAACCAGCGATGGCTTGAAGATCACGATGGAAGGGAAGGGAGAAAAAACCTTCACTTGCGAAGCAATGCTCGACCTCAGCAAACCAACGAAACTCAAATTCCTTGATCTCAAAGTCAAAGAAACCGCTCAAACAGCAGGAACCACCGAAACGGGTTCCAAAAATAACGAACCAACCACCAGCAAGAGCGAGACAAAAGTCGAGCCAAAAAAGGAAGAGCCAACGAACACCTCCAAGGAAACTTCAAACGCCAATAAGCTCCCAACAACCCCTAATGTAAAACAGTTCCCTGTTAATCTTGAAAAAACTATGAGCTTAAGTTCAAGCAGAGGGGAATATACGATAGTCTTCCCATCTCCAAACATTGCATATTCTATAGATAGTGCAGACGAAGATTTCGGACAGGCAGGCGTTCGCTGTAATTATGCAACCAGAGTGATCCAATATACCGACGAGGAAAATCTGCAGTCCTCTCCAAGCGTGATCATCTACGAATGTAGTTTCAAAAAAGACTTTACCCTTCCTGGTGATAATTACCTCCTCAAAGAGTTTGGCAATAAAAAATTCGTCATCGAAGTCAAAAATCCAGCCCGATTTGACTTTGCAAAACAAATCTCGATCGAAAAACTCTAAACAATCATAAGTATAGCTCTAAAAATCTGAAAGAACCTGATGAATCGTCAGGTTTTTTCGATTATCAATCCTGAGCTTCCCAAAACCTATCACTTTTGCTAGAACTTTTCCAATTACGAGGAAGATGCTATCAGAGGCTGAGAGTGCTTTGAGCTTTTTGATAGAAATCCACCCTAGGGTTGAGAGTGCTTTGGGCTTTTTGATAGAAATCCACCCTAGGGCTGAGAGTGCTTTGAGCTTTTTGGTAGAAAAATATCATATTCTTGGACCACTTTCTACTTTTTGATGAAATATTAGCATATTCTTGGACCACTTTCTACTTTTTGATAGAAAAATATCATATTCTTGGATCACTTTCTACTTTTTACTCAAAAAACACACAATTCCAAACAAAACAACAACAAAAGTCAGCTTTTTCTTTCTTTTCTTTCAAAAAAAATCTGAGCATTCCACTCAGATTTCTTAGATATGTAGGACACTGAAAACCGCACTAGAAAGTAACGTCATCATCATCTCCCATAAAAGCATTTACCTTTGATTCATGTTGATATTCAGATCTAGGGACTCTGTTAGGGTTTTCTTTAGCAAAATCGACCTTAATCATTCTCCCCCAAACCTCTACACCATCCATCTCAGCTTGAGCTTTAGCAGCATCCGCAGCATTTGAAAATTCTACGAATCCAAATCCTCTACTCCTTGGAGGTTTTGTTGTTTGATCAAGATTTACTCTTGCTGATACAACTTCTCCAAATTTAGAGAATTCTGTTTTGAGGTCATTTCCCCTCATTTTCCAGTTCAATCAACCCACGAATAATTTTGTCTGGCTGATTACCATTTCTTCTGTCATTTAACCGAAAGAATAATAAATTAAAGAATCGCCTAAGAGCGATAACCAGAGTATATGATTTAGTCTTCATAATACAAATCTTTTTATCAAAAAACGACAAAAAAAGAACAATAATTTGCTTTATAAAGCTTTCTGAATATAATAAAAATCGTTTTAGATTCTTCTTAGGCAAAGAAATGGCAGATGCAACTCAAACCCCAGCTACCACAGCAAATACAGTTTCTCAAAATCAAGAATCCTGAACCAAAAGATCGTTTTTCTGAGGCAACGAAAGTGTCTTTGAAAACCTAGAAAAATTTGAACAAATTTCCAATCCAACGGGAGCAGATCAGGAGTTTGATTTTTCATTTGAAGAGGAGGAGAACTCCCCTATTGAAGAAGCATCCACACCTTCATCAGCTGAAACATTCCAAATAGAAAGCCCTTCTTTCACGAGAAATTCCCAGCCAGCAAAAATTGCACCAGAAGAAAAATCTGATCTTATCCCAGAATCTCCTCTCAATGTTGAGATTCTCCCTCCAGTTGAAAAGCCCGCATCCGAAGAAACCGAAGAGGAGGTAGCTTTTGAGGCTCCATTATACGTAGAGCCACTCCATCAAGAAAAAACAAGCACTACCACCTCAAAAAAAGAAGAAAAAAGCGCTGAGCATAAAGAAGAACAAGCAAAAACTTCCGAACAAGAGGCACATCATCAAATGGAATCCGAACCAAAGTCCGAGCTTTCAAATCTTATGCAAGCATATACAAATCTCTTTACTCTGAGCAAGGAAATCTTGACCTTACAAAACAAAATTGAAAAGGCAACCAATTCTGACTTTGAAATTCTTGGGAACAATACAGAAAAAAGTGTAGTTCGCTACACGATTTCCCCACAAGTTGAAGAAAACGGAAAAATCAACAGTCTCCTCCTCCACAAAAAGATAGAAGATCTCATCCATAATGAAGTAATAGAACACGAGCTCCTCTTTAAACCGGAAGAAGCCGACAAAAATCTCACCGTTAATATCAATGGAGCACTTCTTTACGAAGAAAACAAAGATCTTCAAGATCCGCTCAAAGCAACCCAAGTCCTAGAAAAAATCAACAAATTCAACTTCCTATTCGAACAAAAACACACAGAATTAGCAAACAAACGAGAGGAAATTGAAGCGGAAAAAGAAAAAATGAAAGCAGTCCGTGATATTTTCAGAAACTTCTAAACAAAGTGAAGTTATAATTCCACATTAATCTTAATTCTCGATCTCACATCGGGAATTTTTTCTGAATGAAAGAAACCCAAATCTATCTTTACACTAGCAATTTCTGAGTATTGGAGGATATACTTCCTGGCTTCCTCTACAGTCATTCAAGAAACAGTATTCTTGATAGTAGGGAGAATCCCCTTCACATCTTTTCCAAAATCATAGCCCTGCAAAATAGTCGCCTTCGTTGGGATAATAAAAACATTATCACTCGTAGTGTGCTTAATATCCTGGATAAATGCCAAGGAATTAGGATTAATACTGATGAGTTGAATACTGTCAGCTTGCCTTTCCTTTACATAAGAAGTAAAAGCCTGCACAATATCAGCCCATTTCAAGTAAAGAAAATCAAAAGAAACCTCAGCATGCCCTCTCAAAGAGGTTGCCTTCTCTCATATCTTTCCATCCACAGAAAGCGAATGAAAAGTCGTCTTAATCAAAGAATCAAACATCAAAACAAGGGCTCCTGGCAGATTAAACTCTCTAGTTACAATATTTAATTTATCAGCATAAACTCAATCTCTAATCTTAGCAGAAAGAAGCTCTTTATCTTTCTCAGAAACCATTCCAACAGAAGTAGTGCTCCCTCCTGTGAAAGCTTCTATACTTTCTGCCCAGATTTGCCCAAGATAAAAGCTATCTCTAATATTTTTTATCGTCAATTTTGTGCCTTTAGAAATATTCCCTCTAACCCCCATCATCAGTCCTTCTTCATCAACATCATTCGCATAAAGCGTAATCCTCGTCTCTGAAGGATTATCTGCTAGCCCAGCAGGAATCGTAACCGGAATCTTAGAAAGGAAAATGAGTCCATTATTGGTCACAAATCTGGTATTAGCCAGAAGATTGATAGTGTTCGATGTCTTATTATATACCTTCACATAACCAGCAGAAGGATTAATAATATGCTGGATATTTTCCGTACTAATAGAAAGCTGATATGCATACTGTAAATTCCCTGTATAATAAGGAATACTGATCTGTTTAATTAGACCAAGATGTCCACTCTCGCCTGCAGGATAATAACGAAAGTTATAAATAATATCTTCTGTATTTTGGGCTACTTTAAGGGTTATTTTCGCACTCGGAAGAATGAGCAGAAACAGAAACCAAAGGATTCCAAGCCCCGCTAAAATTTCAGCTACAAACACAAGATAAAAAAGATATTTTTTCCTATCATAAGCATGAAGATGAAATCTCTTAATATCAAAAAGAAATAATGAAATCGTTTTCAAAATCTTAATAATAGGCTTCTCTTCCTCAAAATACACCTTTAAACCGAGCTGACGAAAATAGTTTCTACTAGACTCCTTCTCCGCCAGAAAAGTAATATTCAGATTTCTTTCTTTAACAAGGTCAGAAAGCTGTTTCCCCCATCGCTGATTTTCAAAAAAAGGATGTTCAGGATCAATAAAAATCTGAACAGGCTTCTGTGCAGGGATTTTCTCCAAAGTTTTGAAAATCTTATACAAACTATCAGTCTTGAGGAAAAAAAACTTCATCGTATCAATCTAAATAAATCTCTAAAGTCGACCCCAAAGTCCTTAACCACCTTCCTCAATTATTTTCATATCTCAGCCAGCTCCCTTCTTTCCATACAGCTTCTCAATCAAGAATAAAACTCATGCTTTTAGTCGCATTTTATATTAACAATCACCCAAAAAATCGAGCCAAATCCATCTTTTAATAAGGCTTTTTCAACCTCCTATTCCAAAGTAAGAAATAAATAATGAGGAATCAAAACACATAATAATTGAGATCTAAGGTCCATAAGCCAAATACTGACCACACTCCATGTGCAGGATAGTTCCAAAAAGGAAGTAATCCAATAAAAAGCACAAAAAGCAGAATAAATCCCCAGATTCAAAGCCCCGCCTTCTTTGCTATAAATTTCCAAAACGTAATAACAACATTAAGAATCAACGCCCCGAGCGACAAAAAAAGCCCAATAGGATAAACAGTTCCATACTTTACCAAACTACTCTCAGCAATAAGGGCTCTCACACCTAAAGCTCAATCATACGGTTTTCCTACAAAATTATCCCCCAGCAATAAACCAACTCCCAAGACAATTATGCCATTCACAAAAGAAAAAAACAGAATATCAAGCCAGACTTTCTTCGTTTCACTCCTTCTAAACTGTTTCATAAACAATACAACGAATCAAAAACAAGCAAGAATAACTCCAATGAAACTAAAATGATACCCATAAGGACTTAAAAAGCCAAGGGAAGTCGGAATAATCCTTCCATTCTCCAATACAAAAGAAAGATAAAGTCCCCCGACATAAACAGCAACTAACAACCATGGCAAGCCATTAAACAACCTAAGGAACTCTTGATTATATCTTTTACAAAGGAAATAAGCTGTTATCAAAAAAGCTAAACAAGAAAGCACAATCCCAAGACCTGTTGAATAAATCTTTGTTCCAAAAAGTTCAAAATACGGATACATACTAGTAAAGATAATATAAAGTAGTCTGCAGAAAAGCTTCACTCTTCTAGCAAACTATTTAATAAATACTTATCTGAGATATTGTACAAGTTTTGTCTCTCTCAACGCAGTAATTCTAATGATTCACGGATAATCAAGCTGTTCTTCAATCTTTTTTCCAATAGTCTCCAAGAGTCCTTCAACCTGAGTATCTGAAATCATTTTTGGATTCACAAAAACCATAATCTCCCTACCTGCCTGCATAATATAAACCTTTTCTACACCATCAACCTCAAGAATCAATTTCTCAAGTTCTCACATTTTTTCAATAAAAAAGTCCTTAGTGTCAAATCTTGCACCAGGTCTAGAGGCAGACATAGCATCTGCAGCAGCAACAACTCGAGAATGAGGACTCGTCATCTCTACATCATAATGATGAGATTCTGCAGCGTTGACAACGATAGGATCAAGCCCCCACTTACGAAGCATATCTGCTCCAATCTTAGTATGAGATTCTCCAGCTCCAGCAATCACTTTTCCGACATCATGAAGCAATCCAGCCTTCTTAGCAACCAAAGGATCTAAACCAAGCTCTATCGCTATATTTTCACAAATTTTAGCAACCTCCAAAGAATGTATCCACAAATTCTGCCCATAACTATATCTCAAAAAGAACTGACCAATAGTCCTCACAATCTCAGGGTTCATCATTGGAAGATTCAAAACCGTAAGAGCTTCTTTTCCCTTATCCATCAACGTTACCTCAAGATCAGCAACTACCTGATTATATACCTTCTCGATATAAAAAGGATTTATCCTACCATCTTTAATTAGAGTTTCGAGGGTTTTCCCAGCAATAAATCTTTTTTCACTATCAAAAGATGAAATTCTGACTGACAATGGCGTATCATCAATCAAAAGTTCAACTCACGTCAACTTTTCAAAAAGTGAAATATTTCTCCCTTCACGCCCAATCAGCTTCCCTTTAAATTCCTCACTCGGAAGATCCACCACTTTAGAAACAAATTCACTCACAGTATCTGCAGCGAGCTTTGGCATAGCCTGAGCAAGAATTTGAGCTGCCTCTTTCTGCGCTTCCTCTGATTTAATCGTCTTAAATTTTTCAATAAATCTCACAATCTCTTTCTGATTATCTTCCTCTACTCTCTTAAAAATCAGCTCCTTAGCATCCTCCCACTTAATTTGTGCAATTTCAGAAAGCTTCTTATTCTGCTCCTCAATAATTTCATCAACCTCTCTTTGTTTATCAAGTACCTTTCTTTTTTCTTCTTCAAGTCTCTCTAATTTTTGATCCATTTTTTCCTCCCTAATAAGGAGCCTATTTTGAATCTCTTCCATCTTTGCTAACCTCTGATCTTCAATTTTCTGAGCCTTTACCTCAGCTTGTTCTAAGACGGTTTCTGCCTTTTTCTTCGCCTCTTGAAGAAGCTCTTCCTCAAGTTCCTTCACTCTCTCCATTTTTTTCTTAAAGCGAAGCTGCTTTTCATTAAGCGTCCTCTTATACCCATAAAACCCAGCAAAACCTCCGAGCGTCAGCGAAACAGCTGCTGTTATAATCAATCAAGTTTCTGGTGTCAGCATCATTTATTTATATTCATAAAAAACTATGTAAAAGAAAATCCAATACCCAAGAAGTATAAAATTCTGAATGTTAAATGCAACCAAAAATAGTATTCCAAGTTTTCATCGATGTTTTTTCAACCCAAAAACCGTAAGAGTTGTCATTTTTCCCCAAGAACAAAAAAAGATACAATCCTGATTCATAAATTTCAGGAAAAAATAACTCAAAAATCAGATTTTACAGCCCAATCACAAAAAATATATTAATCTTCATCACTTCCACTAAAATCCACATCCAAGTCAAAATCATCATCGTCATCATACGAAGCATCATAATAATCATCGTCATCATCTTTTTCTACTTTTGGAGCAGGTTTACGTCCCCTTTTCTTCTTTCCTCATTCACTATTCATTTTTTCTATATCATCCTCAATTCCCAACATCTTTTGGAGTCCTTGATGTTCTTTCAGTTTCTGAATAACCTTTTGTTCAATCTGCCTTACTCTTTCTCTTGTCACATCAAATTCTTCTCAAACTTGCTCCAAAGTAAATCTCGGTCCATCAATTCCATACCTCATCTTTACAATCTTTGCCTCTCTATCATCCAACATTCACAAAATTGCATCAAGATTATTTCTCAACGCAGCCCTTTCGGCAATTTGATCTGGTCTCAGTGTATTTCCATCTTCCAAAAGATCAGCCAAAGTATCCCTTCCTTCATCACCGACTTCTCTATCAAGAGAAACATTTCCAAAAATCACCTCTTCAAGCTTCTTGATTTTTTTAATAGGGAATCCTAATTTTTGACCGATCTCTTTACTTGTCGGTTCACGACCAAGTTTTTGAAAAAGAATTTGATAAGCCTTATTATAAGAGTTCATTTCATCAATCAAATGCACCGGAATCCTCACATGTTTACTCATATCAGCAATCGCTTTAGTAATAGACTGTTTAATCCACCATGTTGCATACGTAGAAAACTTAAATTCTTTATCTGGATCAAATTTTTCTATAGCTTTAATAAGACCAATATTTCACTCTTGAATCAAATCTGAAAAAGTCAGACGAGAACCGAAAAATCTCTTAGCAATAGAAATCACAAGCCTGAGATTAGACTCAATCAGTTTTTTTTTGGCCTCTTCATCTCCTTTTTTTATTTTTCTCGCTATTTCTTTTTCTTCTTCATAAGTAAGAAGCGGAATTTTAGAAATATCATTAAAATAGAGCTTTATAAAATCCTTATGCTGCCCATCAGCCATCAAATCTGGCTTCCCATAGAGACTCACTCTTCCAAGTTTTGATTCTTTTTTACTACTTTCCTGCTCTTGCTCAAGAACCTCTTCTATCGTCAAAATTTTGATTCAAAGCTTATCTGCCAAATCATAAAATTTTTCAAGCAGCTTAATGTTCCCCTCCATGTCATCAATTTCAGAAATCACATCTTCTTCCTCGATTGTTCCCTTATTTACACCTTTCTCCAACAAGTCCTGAAGCCCCTCATTAAGTTCACTAATATCATCCTGAAGTTTGTCTCGTAGCTGTTTCTTTATAGCATCCATTATAGTATCACATATTTACAAAATAAAATTGCTCTATCCCTAGGAAAATAATTATTTTTTTGACAAATCTCTAAAAAGATATATAATAAACTTTGTGTAGTAGAACCTTGTAAGTGGAATAAGGTAGAAGTACCATACTCCGCGAGAAAGCAGAACCCCTTGAAGGATTCTGTTTTTTTTATTTGGAAGGAGAATACTGCTTGATAATATAAGTCTCTTTACTCTGACTTCTACAACTAATAGGCTTAAAAACCTTTATATTCTTCCCTCAAAACCTCTTCTTCAACTTTAATACAAATTCTTCAAAACCTGGTCCCATAAAGACTTTAATCACAAACACACCGGTATCACTCAAAAATTCATCATAAATCCAATACGTTTGTTCCAAGAGATCTATTGCTCTCATCGCATCAATATCCTTTAAACCAATAGTATTCGGAGCCATATCAGATTGAATCAGATCAAACTTTGAAATCTGATGCCTCTGCAAAAGGGCTCTTACCTGCTCTTTTTGTGAGATATCTTGCACATAAGTAAACAAGCCAGGAAAATGTAATTCAACAGGCTTTAAATCTAAACCAATCACCTGATAATTTTCCACCCTAAATTTCTTGAGCTGTCCAATCGTATACTGAAGCCAACTTCAAGGAGCACATCCAATATCAAGGACATACTTTGTCGTCTTTTTGATCAAAAAAAACTTCTCTTGAATTTCTTCAAGCTTAAAAGCACTTCTCGCCTTGTATCCTTCCTGCTTCGCTTTTTTAAAATAGAAATCGTAAGGATTATACATGAAAGAACAACTAAGAGATGAAAAACAAACTTATACAGACCACCAAGGGAACAAAAAAGAACGAACACTTAAGAAATAGCCAAAATCTTGATACTCTTTCTTCCGCTTTCATGTCTCATTTTAACAGTTTCTCCAGATTTTTTACCTCTAATAGCCTGTCCAATAGGAGAATCAAAAGAAATCATCACTCCATCTTCTATCCCAACTTCTCCGGTTCCCACAATCCTAACCTGGTATTCTTTATCGTCATCTTCAATCTTAAAAGTAACAGTCGAACCAAAATCCACAACTTTATCAGACTTAGATGAATCTTTATCCTTATCGATAATCTCAACATCATTGATAAGATTCTGTATTTCTACAATCCTAGAGTTGATAAAATCCTTATCCTCCATTGCAGATTTATACTCAAAGTTTTCAGAAAGATCTCCCATAGCCTTAGCCTCAGCAAGTCTTTCCAAAACCGCAGGTAGTTTCTCCTGTTTTAGCTCTTGAAGTTCAAGAATAAGCTTATCATATCCTTCTCTCGTAAGAAAATTTTTACTTGCCATAATGCAGCGTCATAACAAAAAAATAAAAGCTGAATATTTCCCCAGATTCACCCACAAAAAGTGAACTATTTACTCAAAAATCCCCAAAAACCGAGCACTTTTCTCTTCCATTTATCAAACGCATGAGTAACAAGATCTGAAGCAACTTTAAACCCCTTATGATTTTCAACCACAAATCTCTCTCCATTATAGGTAAAGACAAAATCAGCCTCATAAAGTCAGCTTTTATTCTTTATAATAGTATAGTCAATAATCACCTTAGCATCAATATTTTTTGAATAAATCTTCCTAAGAATGGTTTGTCCCTTATTTGCAATTTGGTGATCTACTGCCTTCTTCAATTCTGCCTCCATTACCTCAGAAACATTCACAAATTTAAACTTGATGTCGCTTACTTGCAAGAGTTCTTGTGTCATGAGTATATTTAGAATAGAATATAAAATCACTTCCTTTTACTGAAATGCAAAGAAAATGCAAGCCCTGCTCAAAAAAATCCCCACTAAAGCGATTCTTGAAATGGTGACTCAAGAAAGCGAAGCACCTTTTCATTATGATCATAAGTAACCAAAGCATTATAAGGCAAAATGCAGCGAGGATATGCATGACCAAAATTTACATTATAAAGAATCGGCAAATCAGGATTATCAACTATTTCACATAAAACCTGCCTATATTCTTGATAATAAATTTCATTTTGAGGCTTACCTACAAAGATTCCATTGATTTGATCAAAAATCCCTCTCTCCTTAAAAATCCTCAACATCTGTACATAAAATGCAGGAGTAGACCTTTCGTCTGAAGTTTCTATAAAAAGAATTTTTCCTTTTCGTTCTTGTAAAGTTGGGAAAATCTGATATTTATCATAGACCAACTTTTGATCAGGAAATCCGCCTCCGACCAGCATTTCATAGAGCGATTCTATACATCATCCCAAAAGTCTCCCTGAAAAGTTCTGAATCCCCTGCAAAAGCTCAAATCCATTGCATTTCTTGGTGAGTGTTTCTGGGAGTTCCGAGCTGATCTGGAGAAAACTTTTCTCTCTCCTCATACCACACATCACTACTACGAATCTCTAAAGGCCCCTTTCAAAAAAGCATCTGCAAATGAAGCTGAGTATAGGGAAGCATCTGATGATCCATTTCTGCAAAATCAGTCAAAAAAGCTGGTCCATAGAAACTTTGCATTCTTAAGCGATAAAACATTAGATGATGATTGGTCGTATCCGAGAATCCCATAAAAACTTTAGGAGAAGTTCTGACAAGCTCTTTAAACTCAGAATCCTCCATAAGATATGGAAAAATTTTAAATCCATCAATTCCACCAATAGCACAAATAATTCCAGAAATTGTTGTGTCTTTAAAAGCAAGTTTCAGATCACTAGCTCTCTTTTCTGGATGTGCCTCTAAATCGGCAATTCCATTAAGCGAATTCGGCATAAAAACAACCTCAAGTCCCATTTCTTCAAGTCTTTTCTTACCAAGCTCAAGCTGATGAGCACAAAACTGCTCTCACAAAAGCCCTCTTGATAAGCTCACAATAGCTACTTTATCTCCCTGCTTAAGAGCAGATGGTTTCTGAAGAGATGACATCATAGCAAACGAAAAAGAATAAATACAAGATGTAGTTTCTGGTCTTAAAATCAAGAAAAACTTAGTCTTTAGTTAATAAAACCAATCCTCAACTTCCCATAAAAAGTATAAAAATCTGGCTTTGCCTTCAGTTTTTCTTGGATTCTTTGCCGAGAAATCGCCAGATCCGCCTCTGAAGGTGTAAAATCCTTACAATAGACTTTAGGAAAAGCTTGTAAACTAATTTTTTCAGTCTTAGAGAGCTTAAATCCCCTTTTCTGAGCCTCTTTCACCAAAGCTTGATGCCTCTTTTGCAGAAAAAGCAGTTTATCATAAAAGAAACGGACATGCCCCGTCCCCATCGTATACTTTACTCAAGGGAGAATTAACTTTCCCTCTGCCAACTTGTTTTTTACTAATCCAAAAATCCTCGGCAATTCCCTCCATTCGGCAATGAGGTGCTGATCTGCGAGTTGAGAAGGAGGCAAAAGGTTGATTCTGGTCATAGGCTTTTGTGAGTAAAAGAAAACTACTCCTTGGCGTTTCTATGGTATCAGAGTAGCTTTCAGCTTGTTTTAGTCTTGTGGATTTTCAGAAGTTTCAGTATTTTCAGGAGTTTCTATAGTTTCTGCAATTTGAGCGGTTCCTTCTTTTTCTTCATTAGCAGGCAGATCAAAGAGTCCTCATTCAGCTTTTTCAGCCTTTTTCTTTTCTTCTTTATACTTCATATTTTCAGACTTCTCTTCCCAAGGACGATACACGACATCAATCTTCTGATCTACCATCTTGTAAAGCGGAGTTTCTGGCTCATCAAGCGAAATATCGTTGGAATGCAAAGTCTTGAGACTACCATCAGCAAAACGAATTCTGACCGCACCTTCAATGATTGAGATTCCACCTTCAAGTTTTTCATTTCCAGTCATTACAACCTGTCCCTTTCTCGCTCTCTTTCGGATTTTAAGGTCTTCTAGTGAGAGGAGTTTTCCGTTTTTGTCGGAATAGATCAAGATAAATGGCTCATCATTATGCAAAAACATATTGGCAACCTGATCCCCCTCCTGAAGTTCAATCGCTTTCACTCCTCCAGCGGTCTTTCCCATCGGTCTGATATCATCGGACTTGAAAAGGAGCATTCGTCCCTGCTGAGTAAGTACTCCGACATTATCTCAGTCATTGACTGGCAAAACTCTACAGATTTTTTCTCCTGGCTGAAGGCCCATAATCGTGGTAGGGAATTTTTTGAAGCTCAAAACGAGTTCTTTTTTGGTCTTTTTGATACTATTTTGGTTGGTAAGGAATACAAGGTAGTCATATTGGAAATGCAGAGTCTTGGCAAAGACGATCTTTCCTTTGAGTCAGAATTGTTCTTTGAGATTGATCGCAGGCTTTGCCATATTTCCTGCTCCAAAATCTTTGAGCCTCTGCACAACAAGCTCTCCAATATCCGTAATCACGATGAGTTTGTCCTGATTGTGAGTATAGATGAGATCAAGGGTTTCCTCAGGGATATTCTGAATTCTCGTCTGATACAACACTCTGAGTGAAAAGTCATTTCCAATCCAGCAGATCACATCTTCCTTGATTCTATCTGCTGCTTTTTGGAATTCTTTGAGGCTTCCGCTGATGTTATACACACTAAGATCGTTAGAAAGTTCAGTTCTTCTCTCATCTCCATATTTTTCCTTCATATAGAGGAATTCCTTAGTTACGACCTCATCAAGCTTCTCTGGATCAGAAATAATGCGTTCCAATTCCTCAATAAGTCTGATCTTTTCTTCAATTTCATCACTAATCTTCTGAATCTCAAGTCCAACGAGAGATTGCAATCTCATCAAAAGAATGTATTCCGCCTGTTTCTCAGAGAATCAGAATTTTTCCATTAAGTTAGTTCTCGCATCAGCTTTGGATTCTGACTTCTTGATCGTATCAATCACTTCATCAATGATATCAATCGCTTTTCTCAGTCCTTCCAAAATATGCAGTCTGTCTTTAGCCTTATTAAGCTGGAAAACTGATCTACGATACACGACTCCTCTACGGAAAGTCACAAACTCCATCAAGAGATCCTTGATATTGAGCAGTCTCGGCTGAGTTCCTTGATCAATCAGGGACACATTATTGAGATTGAAATTGGTCTGAAGCTCGGTAAATTTGAAAAGCTGCATCAAAATCGCGTCTGGATCTACCCCCTTTTTGAGATAAATCGCAATTCTGATCTTGTTTTTGTTGGATTCATCACGGATATCGTTGATCCCCTCAATCTTCTTGTCTACCACGAGTTCTCCGATCTTGGAAACGAGATTGGCTTTATTGACAAGGTAAGGAATCTCATCTACGACAATCACATGAGCTCCATCATAGACTTCATCGTGAGTCTTCCCACGAACAACGATTCAGCCTTTTCCTTTTTTGTAGACTTCGGTAATATTATTGCTATCAAAGATCATTCCCCCCGTTGGAAAGTCCGGTCCTTTGATGATCTCCATAATCTCCTCCACAGAAACCGAAATCGGTCTTTTGATCTCAGCACCGTTTTCATCAGTAACGATCTCCTCTTTCCCTTCCTTTTGAAGGAGAAGCAAAGACGCATCGAGCACTTCATTCAGGTTATGCGGAGCCATATTCGTCGCCATACCTACAGCGATTCCCATCGTTCCATTACAGAGATGATTTGGGAATTTGGTCGCAAGCATCACAGGCTCTTTGAGCGATCCATCAAAGTTATCTCTCCAGTCTACCGTATCCTGCTCCAAATCTGCAAGCATTTCCTCTGCAATCTTGGTCAATCTCGCTTCAGTATACCTCATCGCAGCTGCTCCATCACCATCAATAGAGCCGAAATTTCCCTGCCCATCAACGAGCGGATATCTAAGTGACCATGGCTGCGCCATACGAACCATCGCTTCATAAATAGAAGAATCACCGTGAGGATGGTATTTTCACATCACATCTCCGACAATTCTCGCTGATTTTTTATGCTTCTGGTTGTAGAAGTTGTTCATTTGGTACATTCCAAAGAGGATTCTCCTAAGCACTGGCTTGAATCCATCTCTCGTATCTGGCAACGCACGAGAAACAATCACTGACATCGCATAATCAATGTAGGATTGGGTGATTTCTTTTTCTATCGGATGCGTAATCAGCTTTTCATTACTTGGCTGAAGAAGTTCTTTTTCGTCCATGAAGAAAGTTTGAAAAGATAAAAAATCTGACTCATTTCCACCACCATATTAGAAATCCCAGGTCTGATTGCAAGCAAAATTGCATTTAGAATCTTGACTTATGAAAAATAGTGATATAGCATCTATGCACATACGCCTAAATACTGTACAAGTAGGTTTTTCTAAGGCAAAAGATAACAAAAAAGGGATTTGCACAACACGACATCTGAATTATACCGCCGTGTTATGCAGTTGTAAGAACACAAAAGCCCTTACAAACATCGCACCGCAATATAGTGCAGATTATTATTTCTATCGCTAAATCTACCGAAAGGTAGATTAAAATTCGGAGATAGTAGAAATTCAGCACTATTTCCGAGTATGCTTGCTATTTTTTAAAATCAGTTTTATTTAGCTCATTTATAAAATGCAAGAACTAGAAACCTTACTAAACTCTCTTATTAAGATGGGCTGGAAAGCTAAAGACAGAGATGTTGTCTCAATTAAACTTGACCAAGAGTTTACAAAATCAGAATGAAAGACCGTATTTTACTGTAATTGTAAGTATTGATTCTGATTTTATGCTGATTTGAGATGGCTAGTAAGCCTAGAGAGTGGTTTGTGACAATTCTGCGATAAGAACTGACTACTTCACGAATACTGTAATTGACGAAGCAGTATGTATCCCTATATATGGTATTGGACCACAACTTATGAATACCGACTCCTAGAATCATCACTCATTCCTGAGGAGGAGCTGGGGAAGTTTTTAATTGAGAATATAGTAGTGGAATGATTAAAGTCTGAACAATCCAAGAAGTAAAAAATCCTGACTCAGAAATGCTAGAACAACATATTGAAGACTGCAAAACTCTCTTATGAGAATATAAAAAAGATGCAGAGCTATTCTGATTGGTGCAAGAAGATTATGAGATGATAGAGAGGCTTAACGAAGATATTGAGTATTGTAAAGATTTTCTAAAATTGGGAATAATAATAGAAGACTAATTCTGATTTATTTTACTTTTAAGAGATGAACGAAAAAGAACTCATAGCCGTAGAAGTTCGTTGATGGGCGTATGCCATCAGTCATTATGTAGATAAAAACTGAAATAAATTCTCAAAGATTGCAAAACTCCCAATGAAAGAGAACGAGCTTTGCAAACACTGAAAGATTTATGAAGCTGAAGAATATAAGCCTTACTATTTTAGAATCCTATCAGAAAGAGATGATAAATGGGCTTCATACCGCTAGAGATGTTAGATATTTCAAGAAAAAAATCTCTGAACTAAAATACTAGCCAGACGGATCAGAATGAGTCAGGATTGTAACGCAGACTATAAGAACGACAAGGAGATAGAACTGAGAATCAAGAACTGTAAGGAGAGGTTGAAAAGTGTGGAGAGAAAAGTATAAAAGAGCAAGTTTAAATTCTATAGAAATTAAAATGAATGAACTTAGAGAAATAGAAAAAGTTATTGAATGAATGAGCAATAAAACTAAATCCTCATTTTTACTCTTATCTCTTTGTGAAGTAAACGATCTATCATATATTAATTTACAAAATGTATTAAAAGATAAAACTTTCCAAAATTTGAATATTATACTACAAACTCCATGATGAGATGCCTCTTCTGCCTATAAAATTATCAGATTATTGAGGACCAAATGTCAAACTTTAAATATTTATGTCCCCTTTTTTGCAAAAAGTGCGGGGACTCTCATTTGTTTGTGAGCTGATAATGTCTTCTTGTCTTCTATAGCTGATCTTGGACCACTTGATGTTCAATTAACCACCCTTAATAAAGAATGACAACCAGAAACTAAATCAGCACTTGAAGAATTTAAAGCATTAGAACAAATAAAAGAAGCTAATATCAAGGCTTTTGATAGCTTTGTTGGACTACTATCCCAAAGGCTTAATGGTGTTAATTTAAAAGATTTGCTGTCAACTGCAAATGAATATGTGGCTATTACATCAGGGAAACTTTATACTGAAATTGATCCAAGAAAGCTTTGAGAATACTCAAGAGCATTAGAAATTTGATTCCAATATTGAGTAAAAATATTAACAACATGGTGAAAACAACATCCATCACAAGCCGAAGAAATTATGCATAAGTTAGTATATGGATATCCAACACATTCATTCGTTATAGACTGGGAAGATGATTTAAATCTGCCTATACAATATGTCTCTAACTTAGACGATTTAGAAGCCTTGGCACAAATGTTTATACAAAAAAAAATCCCAAAACTTGACATCATCCAACTTTTTGAATATAATCAGAGTAAGTTTACTTCTAATACTTGACAAAATGAATAATTCAACACACTCTTCTTATAATAGGGGCTATATTAATATCAAAAAAATCATATCAGATTCTAATAGAATCATTAACAGTTCTTTTGGAGATAATACTATAGATCAATATAAAATTAATATTGATATATCGGATATTAGTTCAGAGAAAGAAGAAAAAGAAGAAAGAATTAATGATAATTTGCCACAAAAAAAAGATAAAAAAAAATGTTGTTATCAATGCTATTAAAGCAAGCCTCAGAGATGAGGCTTTTTAAATTGAAAAAAGTTTGCAATCCCTCCACTAAATCCCCCCTACTTTGCACACACAATCGTAGGGATTTTTTTCAAAAGAAAAAAGAAACCTGACCTCAGCCAGAGTTCCTTCTCTTTTGAGAACTTTCTCTTGCTTTTCCTGATTTTTTGAGTATAATCTCCCTGTTGATGAATCTATTTCATCATTTACACCGTAAGGTGTGGGTAATCGCTTTAGCGATAGGCCCCCGGAAAAGGTAGTCCTGAACTATCTTTTTTTACTTTAATAATCAAAGTTTTCTTAGCTTTTTAAGGACTTTAGTTCATACATGCCATTTTACAAAAACTCATTTATACTTTACGGTGAAAGTGGTATTATCTCACATGTCCTTGATGGGTTCTCATCTCTTTATTACCTGATCAAGAATTATCTCATCTTTCAATTTATAGATTTCTTTATCTTGTAAGGATCTTTTTCACGATCCTTTTTTTATAGACCTGTTTAAATCTATCATTTTCACTAAATGATTGCCTTTGTTAAATCATTTTTCTTTTGCTATTTTATCAATTCTTAAAGTCATACTAAGACTATCTATTCATTCATTTAACACTTTCTTTTTAGTTTCAGCTCATTCACGGAGCTTATCTAAGCCCTTGTCTATTGCTGTTCCATCTGCCGATGTAGGCTCTTTCCCTGCGGTAGATTTTTTTTGATTATCGATTTCCTCCTTTCTTCCCAATTTTTCATTGATCCATTCTTTCGTATCAGTCCATCGATCTTTCTCCCTAAGTTGCCCATTTTGACTTATCTCTTTATCGATATTTTCAAAGAGTTTTTTAATCTGAACATTAGGATCATTCAGTTTTTTATACCAGTTCTTGATGAGACTTGTTGCTCCTCATTTTACCAGTCCTATTGGATTAAGATTTGCTAGAGAATCTATTACCTGATCTGCACCATAAATATCAGTTAAATCAAAAAGATTTTTTGCGTTTTTTCTTTGATCTACAAGAGCCCTCTTTGCGACTTCTTCCTCTATACTTCTTAGCTGTCCATATTGCCTTTTGAGCCCAGAATATCTTTCTCCTTGTCCTAGTGCATTTTCTATACTCTCATCGATTGCTTTTTTCAGATTATTATTTACCAGAGCTTCCACAGTGCTTCTTCCTATATCATTAGCATTTCAATTTTTATAGAAAGCTTTTAAGTTTTGATTAAGATGTTGAGAAAAAGTTTGGGCTTCTTCAACGGTTAATGTCCCTATTTCTTCTAATCCTTTTTTCATATTAGAAATAATTCCATCAATCCCCGGGTTAGCAAGCCTAAGGGTTCTATTATTTTCTAGGTGTTTTAGCTCATTGATTATTCATTCCGTGCTTACAAATGCTCCGCCCTCTCCAGCACTTTTTGCTAAAGCATCATATTCGCTATAAAGCTTCTTCTTAGTTTGACTAATCGCATCAGAAAACTCTGAAAGATTTTTAGGGAGCTGACCCCTGCTTTCTCCTTGCATCGAGAACTTCATTAAATCTTCCAAGATTTCTAGCAAAGGCAGATTTAAATCCCGAAGTTCCTTCTTTGATAATCCTTCCTAGAGCTCAATCTTGGAATTTTCCATTCTCATTCGCTAACCCTTTTTCTATCCACATCTGAAATTTCCCACTTTTGTATCCTTCGTTGATAGCATGGGAAAAAGCATCTACGGCTGTTTTAATAGTCATTTTTGCATTGAATCTTGTGTTTTTCGTGGCATCTCCAGCTTTGTGGAGGAGTCAGAGAATAATTCAATTTTTGAGATCTTCTTTTGCTTCATCATCAAGGGTATTATAGAGAGGTTTTACTCATTTTGTGCAGAGTCCCCCATCCCTACAAAAACAGTCTGATTTTTGATTTTTTTCCCTTTATGACTATAATAGAACTACCTTTTATCCCTGCTTGCAAACGGATGGCGATCGATACGAATGCCCCGAAACTCGGACTCCAATACAGCACCAGCAATGATTTCTTCCCAGAGACCATTGAATTTTTGCAGAAGCTAGGGTTCATCAGTGTCTTGAGTATTGATATGGATATTAAATACTCCTTCCAAAAGACCAACCGATCCACGATCATCCAAGGAGCCGAGGCAGACATCTACGACAACGACCACGCAGTCAGTGATACCTTCTTTATCTACAAAATTACCATCCCAAGAGAGACCAGAATCACCCGTTCCCTCATTTCCATCAAGCTCAACCAAAAAAAATCCATCACCCTCAAAGAAGTTTTCGGCTTTATAAAATCTTTTCCTATGGTATCCCTCTTAATTTTTATGATACTTTCATTGATGATACCAGGAAAAATCTGAAAAATCATTCAGGTCGTCAATGCAATTACGTTGCTCATCTTCATTCTCTTCTTTGCCTACAAATTCATCAGATACTTTTTCGATCTCACCAAGAGGGACAGCAAATCCATGCAAGACCATATGGTAACCTATCTCAATCCCTACGACCTCAAGATCTTTACCCCCGCCCTCAAAGAGCAAATCAACAAAGTGCAAGAACTCGGCGTCACAAACATTGCAATCGATAGGACGACCATCTACCTCAAGCAAAACCTTATCAATGAAAGTGATACCAGTATCTTCGGACAGCTTTTTAGCGGGAAACCCACCATGGATGAAAAGAAAAAAGAAGAAGTTATGACAGCGATGATCGATCTCCTCAGCAACCAAAACCTTTTAGACCTCTTCAAGGAACATGCAGATTAAGAAACGATTCATTGATCTCCCAGACCAACGAATACAGAAAAGTAAAAATTTCTTTTCTGATGCTTTTCCCAAAAATAAAGAGCTCAAATCAGTAGAAAAAAACCTGACTGAACTCTCTCCTACGACCAAAGAAACCCTGACCACCCTTATCAAAAATAGTAAGATCAGCAAAAACATTGTCCTTCCTCTCGAGGACGAGCTTTGTGCACAGGTAACCAGATACGCATATTACGACCCAGAACAGAGACCCTATCAAATCGGCGACTTTTATCTCGAGCCCTCCTACAACGATCTCTTTCACTGCATTTATCTTAATCATTCGCAAAAAATCTGTATCATTGGATATAGGGGGACAGACACCAAAGAAAAATCTGATCTCCTTTCCGACGCTCAGATTATCCTCGGCGTAAATGCGATTGACCCCAGAGTAAGCGGCAGCCTCAAGCTCTTTGACCAAGTAAGAAAAAGCCATCCCGACTACCAAAAACGAATTTGCGGACATTCACTCGGAGGGACCCTCTGTTATATCGTAGCCAAACATAGAAGAGTTGATTATTGTTGCACCTTCAACCCCGGCTCCGCCCCCAACAAAGTCTTTATCTTAATGCTCAAAGACACCCTCCTCAAAAAAGACCGAACCCAAAAGATCCACACCTACAAAATCATTGGTGATCCCATCTCACTTTGTAGCTATGTCGGCAAGACCGTCAGCTTTTTCGTGCCGCATTGGAACCCCCTCAAGCTCCATGCAATGGAAAATTTCCTCGGACAAGAAGCCTCAAAAAATAGCGAGAACGCCTCCTCTACCGCGACCACTCCCGCTCCTCAATCCCCAGAAACAAAAAACCCTACCCCCTAACAAAGGAGTAGAGCCTTTCATAACGAAAGCTAACCTTCCAAGTCCTCATCATCAAAGAGATGTTGAAGCACTCTTTTGCCATCACCTCTCTTAGAAGGAGCTTCATCATCGACGATATTCAGAATTTTAGTCTTTTGAGAGTTCTTACTCGCACCTTTCCACACCTCTATAAAACTCAGAACCAATCCAATCAAAAGCAGGATCAACATCACCTTTCCTCCTCGAGCCAGCGTAATTTGACCAGTAACCTCGGGAAGCATACCAAGCGTATCAAGGATCCCCATAAAGACACTCGCAATCACCCAGAGGAAAGCAAAGTTAAGCATCGGTTCACTCTCTCTAAATCCCAAGAAGTTTACAATAAAGCCCTTAAACCTGATATTCATATTCCATCATAGCAAAAAAATCAGACTCGAAAAAATGATCAACATAGATTTAAAGTAGGTCTTCCCAAGGAGATAAATTGATTGTGCATCACTTGCATCTGCCATCGTAGGTTGCCCATTCTTCGAAATCAAGACTGGAGCAATCTTCACCAGCGGGAAAGCCACCAGCGCAAAAGCAAACACCATCAAAAAGAGTGAAAAAGCTTTTTGATTTTTGGTATAATTAGTAAACCTACGAACATACTTCTGAGAAAGTTTCGTGAAAGCTTGAAGATTTTTATTCGGCATGAGCAAACAAACAAATGAGATAAAAACACTACCTGATATACAGATTTTGGACAACGGGTCAAGTCCTATTTTACAATTACTGCTTTATTTTGTTTTTCTAAGAGATCAAGAAGCTCTTGCTGTTGGTCCGGGCTAAGGAAAAGCTTCCATGCACGTTCATCAATAATAATCAGTTCTTCCTCTGGAAGCATTCAGGATTGTAACTGTTGGAGAAGGTCACGACTCCCCTCTTCTTTCCAAAGAGGAAAATCTGACTCCACATCACCAATCTGCACAAACTCCTCAGGACTAAGTTTCCCCGCCAAGAGCAAAAGCCGCCCTTCAAACAATACCTGATGGCGATGAGCAATCTTGATGCGTTTCCCTTGCTGATGAGCAAGAGCAAGCCCCTCCGCCAATGCAGAAAGGGGCTCCTTCTCTTCTATCTCAAGCAAGTCCAGCACCAAATCAAAATATGCTTTCATCTCCTTTACAAATCAAAAGTTAAAAAATCTGAAACTAATCTTCATTTTTCCTCCTCCGTCAATGCGACCCCTTCAAAAAGCCTTTCCCCATAGGAAGCAAGGAGCAGATATTGTGCCTGCTGATAGGATAACCCCTTTGACTGCAGATAGAACAGCATATCTTGATCGAGACGATAAATCTTTGCTCCATGAGCCGCTTGAATGTTTTTTGCCTGAATATCAAGAATCGGAAGACTCTGAAGCTGGACCTCAGGAGAAAGCACAACCGTCTCTTCCAAAAGTTTACTTGCCGCCCCTTGAATATGTGGCTCCATAAAAATCGTAGCATTCAAAGTCGTCTTTGCGTCAGAAAAAACAAGCGCTACGAGATGGAGATGAATCTTACAATCATTATGCCTGAGATTAAGCATAAGATTAACCGAGGTTTCACGACTATCCAGCACAGGACACAGAAGCATCATCTCAAGTTCGCTTCCTGCCTCGATCGTATTAACCTGAAAAGCAAGCGTGCTGGCATGCACAAGTGCAGCATACTTGAGTGGTTTAGAATTTCCTAGTAAGATCGTCTTCTCAGCACATACTCCATCCCAAAGTTCAAAAACTGAATCTTCTTGGAGGAGAAGCTCCGATACAGCATTAGTATGATATGCTACCATGCTTTAGTTTTGACTCCCGGTAAAACCATAATCACGCTCACCTTCATACATATCTGCAACCGTCTCTCCAGAGAGCAAAGCATCAAAATCCTCCTGTAAATAATCCGCTCATGAAGAAGATGATGAATCTGAAACTGGTACTACAGGCGTTTCTTCATAGATAAACTCCTCTTGGAGAGGTTCATGAAGCCTACGATCAAGCTCCCTAAGATAAAAAAGGGTCCCTACCGCCAAAATCACAGAAAGCACCGCAAAAATCACAAGATAAATCTGCCTTTTCGTCAACATTATCTCAAAAACAAAAAAATAAATCCAGAACAAGTGTAGTTATCAGCAGCAGGAAGGCAAGAGAATTTATCTTCTTTTATCAAAAAACTGACACCATCAATCAACAGAGTCAGATTTTTCATCATTTCAATAGTATGTTTTATCCAAGGCACTACCGTAAGTGACTACAATTGCGTCCAAACGACTCTTTTTTCTCAGTCAATCTCCTTAAACTGAAAAGCTTTTACCTTAATTTTATCCCCGATATTATAGTATTTCTTCCAATCTACTCCATCTGGCGTGACAATCTGCTTCTTATGAAGAAGTCCTTCTACCCCCTTAACGGTAATAAACATCCCATAGTTATAAATCAGCTTCACATATCCTTCATATTCTTGCCCAAGTTGAACATCATGGACAGAAAACCCTGCTTGTGAAAGAGCAACAGGAGCCTGAGCCTTACGCAGAGCAGGCTTCACTGCTTTTGATAAAGAAGGCTTTGGAGAGGTTTTCTTCTGCTCCTGCTGAGCCGCTATCAGATCAACATTAGGCACAAACTTAAAAAAGTCTGAATGTCCTTCATCTAAACCAGATTTCTGATAGATTTCCTTCAATTGGCGTTCTACATCAGTCTTCGTCCCGACCCAAATCGTAAGCGGTTTTCTATTAGCGCAAAGCAGGCTTTTATGCTGCCAAATACTCACAAAGAAAGAAAGCTGAGTATTTGCATCCAGTTTTACAATTTTCCCTTTTTGTACCTGTAAATTCGCAATCGACTCGATACCTTCAGGCTGTTGATACCAAATCATTTTATGATTTCCCCGTTGCGTATCAACAATCATTGCATCTGCTGGTCTTCATTCAATCTGTAGATCGGTAAACCATTTCATATTTTGCTGCACCTGGAAATCTTGTAAGTTTTTAGCTTCTTGTTCTGAAAGTCCAATTCATTGATATCTCGCCTGCTCTGCCACCCTCTCTTGCGCTGAAAAAGATTTCTTACTTCGAGCATTCATCAGGCTTTCTAACTGTTCTCTTTCCATTGCATACCTCTGACGAGACTGCTTCCTAATCTTCTCAATATGCTCCACATCTCCCTCCAATGCAAAAGGCGGCAAAGTCTTCATACTAAAAGGATCTGAGGAAATCCCATCTACCATCAGCCTCGTATAAGCGGTAAACTTTGGCAGAGAAATCAGGTCATTAGTGCTGACCATCTCCTTAAACTGTGAAGTCATTACGGAAGCATCATCATATCCAAGGGTAAAGGAAAAAATCGTCCCCACATTCCCAAAAATCGCATCTTTGATCGCTTCATCAAGCTGAGAAGTATATTGATTGGCTACAATCAGAGAAAGCTTATACTTTCTCGCTTCTGAAAGGATCGTCGCAAAAGACTTGGTCGCAAAGTTCTGAAATTCATCAATATAAAGGTAAAACGGCTTTCTCAAATGTTTCGCCATATCTGCTCTTCCCATCGCATCAATCTGGATTTTCGTTACCAAGAGCGATCCAATCATATTTGCATTATCTTCACCGATTTTTCCTTTTGAAAGGTTCACAAGGATGATTTTTCCCTCGTCCATTGCCTTTCTAATGCTAAGTTTAGTTCTTGGTTGCCCAAAAATATTCCTCACAAGACGAGAAGAAAGGAACTGTCCGACTTTATTAGTAATCGGTCCTACCGCTTCTTCTCTCTGTTTGTCTTGCCATTTATTAAATTCGTTATTCCAAAATTTCAACAAAACTGAATCTTTGATATGGGAAATCACCTCTTCACGAAATTCTTTATCGGTCAACACTCTCAGAATATGCATCAAGGTTGCATTTGGATAGTCAATTACTGATAAAACCACATTTCTCAAGATATATTCTAGTCTTGGACCTCGGGAATTGTCAAAAAGTTTCTGAAATGTGGAAACCACCCCAGAAGCAATTCTGTTTTTTTCGTCTTCATTATCCGCTTGCAAAAGGTTGAATCCGATTGGATATTCCGCATCTCCAACATCAAAAAGGATCACATCATTGATACGGTTTGAAGGGATATATTCCAGCAAATCATCTACGAGCTCTCCGTGCGGATCCAGCAAACAAAGCCCATTTCCAGCCCTCATATCAGAGATGATCATATTGTTGATGAAAGTAGATTTTCCGGTTCAGGTCTTACCTACAATATACATATGCCTAAATTTATCTTCTTCACGGATTCAAAATCTGATCTTATCACCTCTGTAATCGGTATCCCCAAGCAGAGTAAGCTCTTTTGCAGGAGTATTTTCTGGAGTAGGAAGCGTAGTAGGATAAGGCAACTTTCTATAGACGGTATAACCAAGCCCTTTGATAAAGTTAATCTTGGTCGGCAAATGAAAAAAATTGATCACCTGAGAAAAACTAGCCGGGATCCATTCAGTTTTTTCTTTTTTTACGAAACTCCCGCTGGAGAGAAAAGGTGCGAATACAGAATTTAGAAGAGCATTCAGATTCTCCTTCATATAAGCATCCTGAGTCTGAATACTATACCAAATACTCATAAATAAATCCTTTGGAGCTTCTTTAGTCTCACCAGACTCTTCTTTCTTCCGACTTCCCCACCAAAGATAGCTAAACACTTTCTCTATAAAAGAGAAGAGTTTCGTCAAATCACTGTCCTCAAGCTTAAAAGTATACTCAAAAGCAATCTTGAGCATTGAGTTCCTATCCACGTTCTGAAAAACCGCAAAAATATCAGTCATAGGATCCAGATAAGAACCGTCTTTTGAAAATTCCTCCTTCGATTTCAAGATACCAGAACTAGATTTTCAAGAGAAAAAGCTCTGTTTTACCAATCCTAGATGCACTTTTTCTCCTCAAGTACAAATACGCTCACATTCTTCAAGGTCTGAGGTCGTAAAAGTCGTATAAAAAGTATTTTGAAAATAAGCCTCAAAATCCTTAGGAACTCTGACAAGCAACTGAATTTCAGCACTATTTCAATAGAGAAAAAAGCTGATCTTCTTCGCCTTGAGAGATACAAAATTTTTTATGAGTTTTTCCCAATGCCCCACTCAAAGTTCATTGTCCTTGAATGGTTTGATTTGAAAATAACGATATCTAGATGTGGATTGCTGTGGCATGAGTCAAACTTTATTTTCTGAAACAAGAGATAAGACATACTATATTATATCTATTTTTTATAGAAAAGCAATATATTGAAAAGATAAAGAAATAAATGTCCCTACAATATGAAACCACAAGTCCTTCCTCTGAGAAAAAAACTAGAGGGAGGAAACCTCAACTCCTCCAATTTTTTTCATCACAGAACCACTCATGAGCATTGTCTTTTCTTCTTTTGCCTCTCTAAGGAAAGCAGCTCCTGCTTGAGTATTAGGATTTGGTCAAGTTCTAAAAGGGAAATCTTCAGGAACATAATATCCCTTAATCTTGGAGAGACATTTCTGGACATTACTCTGCCAATTAATTGGACTAGAGGCATAAATCTTTCCATCACTATTTCCATATCTCGAAAGCTGTTTAATAGTATGATAATTTCCAAGATATTGATTATTCAAGGTTAAAGGAATCAATCTCGCTCCATTAAACGGATTATTATAAGCAATACGATCTCCTCTATCATTATTACCGACATTTCCGATATTATTATCCGTAGCAAGAAATTTTCCAAGAGTTGACTCTGCAAAACCGATACAAATCACCATATCTCTATCAATATTGGTTCCAGCAACGACCTGATCCCAAAATGCAACATTTCTATACGTACCTACCGCATAAGAATTAAGGAAAGTCTGAGCCCTTTCATCGACAGAATTCCCCTTTATGAGCGAGACCTTGGTAATATCAATTGGTCTAACATACTGATCATTAAAGTATTTCAAGCGATATTCCTCAGGCAAAACCTTATCTTTATCCTGAACAACACTCAGATCGAGGACCGTAAGCGGATCAATCGCTACTCCATCTTTAAAAAGTGAAAAAGTCAGATTTTCTCCTTTTGAAACGAATCCAGCACCTTCAGTCCCAGGTTCTCCTCCACTCTGTGCAATAATTTGTCCTCTCCTTACGAAATCACCTTGCTGAACAAAGATCCTACTCAAATACGCATAGGTAGAGATATAACCATCGGTATGAAGGATCATCATTCGATTCACGTTTCATGAACCAGTATCTGTATAATAAACAATACCATCTCTCATCGCATAAACCGGTGTTCCCTGTTCTACAGCAAGTTTGAGAGAAAGATTCTTAAATCCATACTCCTTCTCAAAAGCCGGATCTTTAAAGATAGTCAAAATCTGAGAAATTGGATAAGTTGGCCAAGCAGCTGGAGAAGTTTCATTTTCAGAACTATCAGTATGATCCGCCAATTGCTTTATTTTCTCTGGCAAATCATTTGTCGTCAGATATTTCTTTTCTACGATATCAGCGACCATAGTGTTGATAGTTTCATGAAGATTGACTTCCTCTGAACTTACTCCACTCACTGCTTCTGCTCAGAGTTTTTTCTCATTATATAGTTGCATAAAACTCATCAAATACGCCTTCTTCTGCTCAAGTTTTTTAATCTCTGTCTTGTAATAATCAAGTGATTTTTGAGCCTGAGTTCTTAATTTAACAAACTTATCAATCGTATCAGATTTCTGCTTTTCTTGCATGGTTGCCTCCTTCATCAGAGTATTAATCTGATTTAACAAAATCTTGAGCGTATCATCACCAGCAAGTAGCTGAGGCATAGCATCTGATTTGATAAAAAGTTTAACAGCATCTATTTGTTCGCCCTCTTCGTCATAAATTTCTCTCTCCACTTTATAAACCAGAAGCAAAAGCTGATTGAGATACTTCTTTCAGATTTCCAAATGTTTTCTCGTCTCTTGCAATTCATCGAGGGTTTTCTGGAGATTTTGTTTATGAGTATAGAGCGTCCTGAGCGTTCTCGTAATTTTAGCAGTAGAATAATCAATATCTTGAATAACTTTGACCATTTCTGCCCTGATGAGCTTATATTCCGCATCAAACTCTCCAGCGTGAAGTTCTTTAGTGCTGGAATCCATTTGATCAAGCTTTTTCTTAAAGTCAAAAAGACTCAATCTCAATCCTGCCACTTGATCAACCGCGGTCTTAAATGCAGAATCTTGGAGCATTTCTTCTTGAGAGGCAACAGAAACAGCACTTCATCCAGGTAAAGAAGTTCCAGATTGTGCAAAAACCTGAGGTGAGAGCAATGTACTCAAGCTAAAGACCATCAAAGATCCAAACCATACTACCTTCATAATCTATTCTAAGAATAAAAAAATAATTTAAATATACCTCTCAAATATACTCAAAAAAAATACAAAAGCGAAAAAATCTGACTCCCTTCTTCGTGTTTTGCTTGACTTTTCTCTGTATTAAGATATAAGGGAAATTGTAGCCTATGTGAGGAATGCTCTTCTTGCATACGTAAAGCACTACAGCTATAAAAAATTTATCTTCTAAAAAGTTTCCAAGAATGCTTACTGAAAAAGAGGTTGAGCATCTAGCAAAGCTTTCCAAACTTAACCTTACTCCGCAAGAAAAAGAAAGCTTCCAAAAAGGTCTCGACAATATTGTTGAATTTCTAGGACAGCTGAGCTCCATCGACACCTCAAAAGTAAAAGAAACCTGAGAAGAGTCACCAATGCACTGTTTTACCCAGGAGGAAGATTTTGAAAATCCTAAAGCTCTCCTTTCCAATAGTAAACATCAAAAAGGAGATTTTATCGCAGTCAAAACGTCTCTCTCTGAATAATCAGTTTTTATTTTTTTTATTATATATCCATGGAAGCACGAATTATTTTGTGAATCATCATCTTCATTGTCGTAATGACGGTAAGGATAGTAGACCAGTATGAAAGAAGAGTGGTACTCACTTTCGGAAAATTTACCAGAACACTCGGTGCAGGAATTAACTTCATCATCCCAATGGTAGAAAGGACGATTAACGTTGATATCAGAGAAAAAGCTGTTGATGTACCATCGCAAGAAGCAATGACAAAGGATAATATCTCTTGTACTGTAAACGCAGTAATCTACTATAGAATCAAAGATGATCAAGTAGAAAGAGCAGTTCTCAACGTAAGAAACCTCGATTATGCTATGACACAGTTTGCTCTTACAACAATGAGAAATATCGTAGGACAATTTGAGCTGGATGAACTGCTTGCAAAGAGAGAAGAAGCCGCTAGTAAGATAAAAGAAATCGTTGATGAAAAATCTGATGCTTGGGGCGTTGATGTCCTCTCTGTAGAGCTCAAGGATATCAATATCCCTGACGATCTCAAAAGAACCATCGGAAAACAAGCAGAAGCAGAAAGAGAAAAAAGAGCAAAAATTATTACCTCAGAAGGAGAACTCGCAAGTGCGGAGAATCTCAAGAAAGCAGCAACAATGCTCGCTGAAGCACCATGAGCTCTTCACCTCAGGACTTTACAATCCATAAATGACATCAGCTCAGACCAGTCTAATACGACAATCTGGATGGTTCCTATTGAAATCTTAGATGCAATCAAAGGTCTTGGAGAAACATTAGGTAAAAAGCACTAAAAAAAGCTCCACTAAAAAAGAAAAACTGACTCTATTTATAGGTCAGTTTTTTTCAATTATTTTTACTTTGTAGAGCTAAGAATTTTTCTCTCGTATTCACAACAGCTAGTGAAATTATTTTCCATATTTTGCACCACTTCCAAGTCTTTCTTCAATTCTCAAAAGTTGGTTATATTTCGCGATTCTGTCAGTTCTTGAAGCAGATCCGGTCTTGATAAATCCGGTATTCATCGCAACGGCAAGATCAGCGATAAAGGTATCCTCGGTTTCTCCTGATCTGTGAGAAGAAATTGATCTCATACCGTTTTCGTGAGCCATAGTGATGGCATCAAGGGTTTCTGATACTGATCCAATTTGGTTAAGTTTGATCAAGATTGAGTTTGCAATTCCTTTATCAATTCCCATCTGAAGTCTAGCGATATTGGTTACGAAAAGGTCATCTCCTACGAGCATAATCTTCTCTCCCAAAGCATCAGTCAGCTTTTTCCATCCTTCAAAATCATCTTCAGCCATTCCATCTTCAATAGAGATGATCGGATATTTCTCACACCAATCCTGATACAAAGCGACAAGTTCATCAGCAGTCAGCTTTTTCCCTTCTCCTGCAAGATCATACATTCCATCTTTATAAAACTCACTAGAAGCTACATCAAGAGCCAATGAAACCTTTCCGGTATAACCAGCTTTTTCAATGGCTTCAACAATCACTTGGAGCGCTTCCTCGTTAGAACCGAGATTTGGAGCGAATCCTCCTTCATCTCCTACAGAAGTCGCAAGTCCTTTTGCTTTCAAAATCGCTTTTAAATTGTGAAATACTTCAGCTCCACATCTGAGTCCTTCATGGAAATTAGGCATTCCATTTGGGATAATCATAAACTCCTGAATATCAACATTATTATCCGCATGAGAACCTCCATTGAGGATATTCATCATTGGGTAAGGAAGCGTAGTTCCTTTTCCTTCTCCGAGATATTCGTAGATCCATTTTCCTTCTGCTTTTGCACAGGCTCCTACGAATGCCATACTGACTCCGAGGATTGCGTTCGCTCCAAGCTTGGATTTGTTTGGAGTGCCATCAAGTTCAATTAAGGCTTTATCTAAAGCTCTAAAACAATCAAAAGTCTGATTTTCAACTGCTTTTGCAATTGTAGTATTCACATTTTCTACCGCTTTCAAAGTCCCTTTCCCAAGGTATCTACTCTTGTCTCCATCTCTGAGCTCCAAAGCCTCATGCACTCCTGTAGAAGCTCCAGAAGGAACTAAAGCTCTGTGCATTACGCCATTTGCGAGGGTCAATTCTACTTCAACAGTAGGATTTCCTCTAGAATCAAGCACTTCTCTTGCTCGCACTTTTTGAATAGTATATGCCATTCGTATTTATAAAAAAAGAAATAAAATCAGATTTCAGCCTATGGTTTTGTCTCTGAAATGCAAGCCCAAATCGCCCAAGATTTTTTATATTGCGAATAAACGTGAAGAAGCAAACAATAACGCACTGATTATCCTAATTTTTTGAGAAAGTCCTGCTGAATTGAACGATTTTTCCTTTCTTCTTTAATCATCAAATAACTTTTCCTAATAAGCTCCCTAATATCTTCATAATACAAAAGACCAAGCACTTGCTGAATATCTGCCCATTTGTAGATGCCGATATACCCCTCTCCATCCGTAACCTGAATCTGACTTGGATCTCATTCATATTTCATCAAAAAATAAGTAACATCCTTATCCAAATGCCCTTTTTTCGTTTCAGAACTTCTAAGCGAGGTCATTCAAACCTTTTGCCTCAACTTCAAATATTTCAAAGGAATACCGCACTCTTCAGAAACTTCTCTTAATGCTGCATCTTCTATTTTTTCTCCCTTTTGAATTTTCCCTTTGGGAGCGACCCATTCAATCTTTCCAGAAAGAGCATGCCTTTTTATCAAAAGATATTTAGGCTCTCCATCAGTTCAAAGATAATAAACAATACCTCCCGCACTCTGCACAATCGAAATCATACTCACTACTAAATATAAATAAATCATTTTTTAACTTACCAGTTTCTCCACAATCCCAGCAAAAAAATTCGCAACTTTATTCTCCCCTTCCTGAGGTTTAATCTCTGCAATCGCTTCATAGCTCTTTGCTCTGCCCTCGTTTGCCTGATTTGAGCTGCTTGGGAATTGATCCTGCATCTGCTGATAAACTTGGGTATGCTGAGCGGTAATTTTCCCTTTTAAGTTAGAAAAGGAACGATGAGCCTCATCAAAGACTGCCAATTCCGCTTCAATTTTTTCCACTTCTGAGTCAAAAACAACCTTATTTTTCACATCCAAGAGATCAATCCTCTTATCAAGATCAGTCAACAAAATATCAGCCTGCAAATCACGAGCTTCTTTGTGCATTTTTTCCTTCACGACAGAATAATTTTCCTGCATTTCTTTGATACGAACTTGGAGTTCTTTCTGTTTTTCCTGTCTTTCTCCAAGTGACGAGGCGGATACAGCTTCAAAATTCTGACTTTTTTCCTTGTTCATCCTAATTTGCTAAGGATTCTAAAACTTTTTTGAGAATGGAAATATTTTTCTTATAATTCACCCTCAGAGGCCCTACAATAGAAAGCACCGCATCATACCCTTCCAAATTAACCTTTACATAAACGCAAGAAATCAGAGTATCTGCATCATTCACAAACGTATAATAAACTTCCTGATTTTTCAGTATTTTCTTGTCAATAAAAGCTACAACCTTTTTCTCCTCAATAAAACGAACAATCGTTCTCGTAGCCGAATACTCATCAATCATATCATCACGAAGCAAATTATTAATTCCTAAGTAATAATATTCATCATTCCTAATAAAACCAACTACTACCCCATCTGAGACTTCCCCCAAAGCTTCGACCAAGGTTTTAAGCCCTTTCCTCGCATCATTAAGCGGCAAATCGAAATCATCTGGACGCTCAGATAGTCTTGAATCCAAATAAGCAGAGAGTCACTGCAATGTCGGAATCCTCCCAGAAGAATTATAGGGCTGATAAACCATCCCTTGCTTCTCCAACGCATTTAAATACTTCCTCAGGGTAGAAGGTGCATAATCTACAGCCTCAAGAGAATTTAAAAACTTAGAGCCGACAGGCTCACCTTTATCAAGATAACAGTCAATCACGGTATCCAGAAGAGCCAATAGTTTAGTATTTTCAGACATAGTGATTTAGTAAAGATAGAAGAAAAGCTGTTATTTTTTCAAAAGATTGAAAAGTGCTTCACGAGAGGAAGAATAAGATTTCTGAGAAGAAACCCAGCGAAAAACTCTATTCATATGCCTTTTACCGAGCATCCTCGCTCCTACAAGCATAAAGATGAGACCGTTAATAAACGGAATATAAAAGAAAATGATCCCAATGATCAAAAAAAACACTCCGAGAGGCAATCTGATTACATAAGGAATAGCATCAAGTTTTTCCATCTGAACCCGCAACCGAGACTTGAATTTATGTAAGCTATGAACGAACTTTCTACGCCACATATTCTAAATTTTTCCCAACAGCTAAAAACACTCACTTCCTCAGTATATCAAAAACAAGCCCCCTTTTCAAGGGGAAATACGAAAAGGATAAAAAAACGAAATACAAAAAAGTCAAGATGAATAACAACATATATAGATACAACTTTTGCAGAAATTTACATAACAAATATACTTAGTAAATTTTATATCTCCTAAAAAGTACATGGACAGAAGGAAAAAACTCCTACTTCTCATACTAGAAAAACTAACCCCCTACCGAGAATTAGCAGAAAGTTTTTTATTATTAGTCCAAGAAAGTGAAGATCAAGAATTTATAAGCCAGCTATACAGTCTTCTTATTTCTCAAATAAAAGCAATTAAGTCATGTGAAACGAAAGAAGCACTAAAAACAGCCATTCAAAAATTAAAAGAAAAAGAGGAAGCTTTACAAAAAAAAGAAAATGAAGAAGCTGATAAGTTATTTAACGATTTACTTGATACAATAGAAGAATAAGAATGAGTGGTAGCGAGATCAAACAATTAGAACAACAGATTGATAAAAATAAAAATCAGATTTTGGAAGAAAAGGAAATTTTGGATTTTATCAAAGATGAAAAAAATCTAAAGTCTTTAGGAAATTTTTTAAAGAAACTCCCGATGCAATCTCCATATCTTAGTCAAAAAATTTTAAATTGAATACAAGCTTCAACGCTCTTCAATACCCAGTTTCAAAACTGAATTAAAAGGAAGTTACAGAGCAACCAAAGTTTGACGGATAAAGAGCTTCAACTCCTCTACATTCAAGCACAAATTGATCCTAAATGTATTCTTAAACCTCAACTTTCGATTACATCTACAAGTTCACCAGCATTTCATATATCAAAAACATCGCTTGATCGCTACTGAGGAAAGTTTTTAAGCCAATATTTACAAGCAAAGTATGGAAAAAACTCCTACAGCACAGCAGAAGAAAGGAGTGATGCTAGATTTAAAAATAGGAATACATCACAAGAAAAACAAAAAGAAAAAGAAGTCAGATTACCAAATATCAATTTTAAAGAAGGATTCAGTAATGTTGCCATTGATAGATTACAACAACGAGCAAAAGATAACTTTTACAGCGAACTGAGTAAAGAAAAACAATCAGCTCAACTAAGAAATAGCAGAAAATGAGAATTCAAAGAAGCATTTGTTAACTATAACCTCCTAGTTTTTGCATTCAATAAATACACAGAACTAGTTAACAAAAAACAAGAAGAAGCAATCAAGGCAAGTGGATATAAAAATACAGAAGATTTTTTTAAACAACTAAAGCTCATACAAGACTTCAATCAATTTCTAGAAAAAAAGACTAAAGAAAAATTTCCAAATTTGGATCAGATTTTAGCTTCTTTTAGTCAATTTCAAAAAGAACAAGAAGCACTTGAAAAAAAGTATTTTAAATCTAACACAGAAAAACAAAAAATAGAACAAGCTTTCAAAAATGCGCTTAAATACCAAGAAAATTTAAGTAAAAAATATGATCTAGAAAATATAAAAAAAAGATTTGGATCTGAACCTCAAAAACCGGAAGAAGCTCAAAAATTCTTTGAGGATCTTAATAGGTTACAGGCATACCAAAATGAACTTGAAGCGTTTCAGAAAAGGACCCAGAATGTGCAGAATAAATACAACTCTTACTTGAAAGATCAACAGCAGCTCATCCAAAAATATGGGAAAGATAATCTCAAAAAATCATCAGAAGCACTACATCTATACAGAATAATGCTCGCTTGATACAAAAAAGCCTATTCAGATATCAATTTTGATGCTTATGAAAAATACGGTAAAATCGCATCAAAAAATAGGCTTACTGAAGAAATAGCAACCATACAAAGATTGAAAGAGATTTTACTCAATCCTCTCCACAAAGACTTCCCGCTTCACTTAAGTGGAGTAAAAAATGCCGAACTTGAAAAACAAGCAAAACAAGCTGCTATAGATAAAAACTGGACAATGATAAAGAAAAATGCCCCAATAATCTATACTTGTTTAAATGCTGGAACTAGTGTCTGGAACTGACTTGTAGATAGCACGATAGGAGTTTGATCTTCACTAGGTCTTATGCTGAAAAAATTATGGGAATCTGATGATGAATGGAAAAGTTCTGCTGAATTTAAAGAAAAATTTGATAATTTTTTCAAAATAAGCCTTTCAACAAGCCAAAAAAATTCAATCTACGATTCTGAAACAGGAGAATTTAACATGAACTGGGATAATGGAGTAAGTCAGGTTGCAAGTAGCATTTCACAAATGATCACCCTTATTTATGGAGGAGGAGCTATAGCAAAGGGAATAGGTATGGGAGCTGCAAAAACAGGACTAAAACTCTGAAGCAACATTGCGAGCAAAGCTGGACTTTTTAGTATGACTTTTACACAGCAGGTAGGACAAAGCTTTCAGGAAGGAATGCAAGCAGGTATGAATGGGAAAGAGGCTCTTGCCTATAGTTTTCTTTCTTCTGGATTACAAGGAAGTCTAGAACTTATCAGTCCAAATGAGATTTTGCTTGGGAAAGGAAGCAGTCTTGCAAAAGGCTTTATCAAAGAACTCTGCAAAAAAGGCTCTAAACAATCACTAAAAGAGGTCTGAAAACTATTTACGACCACAATTGGGAAAGAAATCTTTGAAGAAAACATCCAAGAAGCTGTTCAATTAGCTGCTTGAAATCTAATGAATCAGTGGGCAAATAAAACATGGGGAACCGAACTTCCTTCTGACTGGAATTTGAAAAACTTTGCTGCTACAGCAATAATTACCACTTTGACTACTTGAGTCACAACTGGAGCAAGTAGCCTCACGAATATGCCAGGAATACTTGAAAATCAAGATAAAGCAAAATTAAAAGCTCATATCTTGAGTAATACAGAACTTCATGCTGATGTGATGCAAGTTTTGGAACAAGCGATTAATGGGAAGGTTAATCTAAATCTTTCTAAAGAGAAGTTAATAACTCTTAAGGAAGAGCTCAACGCTTCTCAAACAAACATCAAGAAAATCGAAGTGATTAAAAAAAATCAAGAAACTCAAAGTACAGATAAACCAAAGTACTTTGAAGGAAAAGAATCTAAATTCTGACTTTCAGAAGTTCAAGCTCGTAAAAACAGCCAATTCATGGATCAGATTTCATCCACGATCAATCAGACCAATCAAACTGAGCAATTACAAAACCTCAACACAGAAATCAGCAAGCAGTACCAAGAAGCCACAGGAAAGGAATTACATCTGAGTGATGATCAATTACTTTCTATCTTAGATGCCCATAAACAAGATGGAAAGCTCGGTAAACTCACCCTCTGAGAGCTCAAAACGAAAGCAAACATTCTTGATAAGACAATTCCTGATCCTGAAGTGAGAAGCTTCTTGCTGGAAGCTGGTTTTATTAACGAAGAAGCAAATATTTTCCCAAACCAAGTTGTAAAAAAAATAAAAGATGGCATACAAATGATATCTAAAAAATATAAATTTCTACGATGAGAAGAACTAATACTTACAGATCAGGAGGTAGATAATTTACTCAAAATAATAACGCAGTTATGAATTAATGTAAGTGAATTTAATATCAAACAACTTAGCGAGATATCTCCTGAACAAATAGAAAAAGTTCTACAAATAAAAGAAGGATTACAGCAACTTGGAATTAAAGTGAATGAATATAATATCGAAAGACTTAGCGAGATATCTCCTGAACAAATAGAAAAAATTATGCAAATAAAAGAGGGATTACAACAACTTGGAATTAAAGTGGATGAATATAATATCGAAGAACTTAGCGAGATTTCTCCATCTTGACTAAAAGAATTAATAAAGCATGATATAAGAATCTCCTCAGAAGGAGAACTCATTCTTGCTAGTCAACTTATATGAGACTATAACATAGCTACTATAAAAGGATTATTGGAAAGAAAGTCAAAATATCTCGAGAAGTATCAAACCCTATCAGACAAAAAATTTGATGAACTTTTTAAATGAGTTGATCTCACTCTTAGATGAAAAAAAACTATCTATGAACAATTTATCGAAATGATAAACAATCTCTTAATAAAACTAAACTTAAAACAAACTCAGGATTTAGTATCTCTTCAATATGGGAAAAATGGAATAGCTGAGATTAAGCAGACAACTCTTGGATACTGTTATGCGTATACTGGGTTTAATCTCCTCAAAAGGTCCAATTTTTTTGAAGTAATGATCAAAACATCGATAAGAGAGACCTCTGAATGATGGGAGGTAACGGTTCCTTTTTGAAGCAGAAATGGGAAAATTATAAAAGTTTGAAAACAGGAGATTCATGATTCATATAGAGTACTTAATGAGAAGACTTGAACTTACAAATCCAAAGAATCGAAAACCACAAGTAAAACCTCCACTTGAATGAAAGTTCTAGAAATTGCATTTATTAAAGAGTATATTTTAGAGCACAATTATTTAGGAGATCAAAGAGCAAAATCAGAAGAAACAAGAACTACCTATAAACAAGCTATAGAATGAGCGAGAGAATCTTTTAAAAAAACAGGAGACTTCAAACTCAATGGTGAACTTCTCTGAGCTGTAGAATGAGGACGAACTGGTGATTTTCTCAATAGAATGATATGAGAAAATGTAGTTAAAAAGACTTTCCTTAAGCAAGAATCAGATCTTTCTAAAAAGGATGCACTTTTCAATTTCATCAACAATGGGACCCTAAAAATTGAAGTAGGCTCTAATAACTTCAATCCTCATCTTAAGGTTGACTGAAACTTTACTATCAAAGATATATGAGGAAAGAAACTTACACTTATCACGGACCATGCATACTCATTAGAAAGAGTTTATACCACTAAGAGTTGAGAAAAAGTAGCAGTTATTTCAAATCCTCGAAATACTCATGAAAAAATCCATGTCAGTCGAAATGATGCCATGACTAAATTTCATTTACGAGATGTCAGTTACATCTCTCCACAAAAACTCTTTACAGAATAATTTTAATTTCTTAAACATGAAGGATGGAAACAATAAATAAGATATCAAAAGGCAATAATCGCCTACAAACACTTAAAAAAAATATTAAAAAAATAAATTTTCAACTTAAAACGCTTTTATCATTGAACAGCAAAGAAAAGATGGATGAAAAAAGATTTTTTTCTCTTGTAGAAACCCTCCCCATTACTCAACAAACTCTTCTTCAAAAAATTAGCAGTAAATTTTCTAAATGAGATCTGGATAATCGATATAGTCCAATCAATGAAATTCGTGTAATATTAGCAAAACCAAATGGAACATTTACTCCTGATTCACTACAAATTATTGATTTCTTAGAAAATACTTTTAACAATATCAAAAAGCAAAACTGATTTATCTCTAAATGGGAACAGAACATCAATGATAAACTTAATCTCTATTCTCCTAAAGAACAACAAGCTATTAGAAACAAAGTAGAAAAATTCTTTAAAGGAGATAAAAATACTCATTCACAGTAGAAAGGGAAATGTCTCTCTTAATAAATGGAAATCATACTTACAACAAGAAACATATTAATTCTTTTTCTAAAATACAAAAGATTTTTCTATGTGGAGAAATAACTTATCTGAAGGAATTATGGAAAATGAATATCCGTAAATAAAAAAAATAAATGAAAGTTTTATCTTAATTTCCTTCAATCAGATTAAAAGTTTTGAACGAAATTTTATTCATTGAAATCTTAAAAGCGGCAAAAGAAATGATATATCAACCATTTTAATTTTAAACTTCTAGCTGAAATCAGTTGAAAGGAAAAATTAAAAACAGACTTTCAGAACACATTTTACCTGAGCTCGAAAGAAATATCCAGCGTTTTTTTTCAATCCCGACAACCAATCAGCAGCCTTTCCCCTCAAATCATCCCACAAGTCGACTTTCAAGGCTAAAGCTTACTTCAGTTTCTCTACCAACATTCCTCTCAACTCCTCAAATCCAATCGCCTCTTTGACCGAAACAAAAACTACTGGAAACGCAGCGAATCTCTGAGCTAATTCAGCTTTTTTTTCTTCATTGATCAAATCAATCTTATTAAACACCAAAATCTTTTCCTGATTCGCTCCAATATCAGACAAAACCTGGTGCACAACCTCAATCCTCTCCTCTACAAAAGGATCGCTCGCATCAATCACATGAAGCAACAAATCTGACTCAATACTATCCTCCAGCGTAGAAGAAAAAGACTTAATCAATTTTGGAGGGAGATCACGGATGAAACCAATCGTATCATTAAGCAGAATCTCCTTTCCGAGTCAGGTTTCAGGATTGGTAATCAGATAGCATTTCCCGACATTGGTTCCAAGCGTTGCAAAGAGCTTATTTTCCGCTAAAACGCCTTTTTTGGTCATCGCATTGAGGAGAGAAGACTTTCCAGCATTGGTATATCAAACAATCCCAACCGTAGGCATCCCCTTCTTTTTACGAGCATCACGATGGAGCTTTCTCATCTGTTCGTATTCAATCAGCTTTTTTTCTATTTTCCCTACTTTCTCTTTCAAGTGCCTTTTCATCCTTTCAGTATTGGTTTCTCCGATTCCTCTGGTTGCTCCGCCTCCGCTTCCAGAGCTTCCTCCCTGCCTACTCAGCTCCATTCCCATTCCATAAATCCTCGGTCCCATATGCTTAATCGCCGCAAGCTCAATCTGCAATCTCGCTTCTCCTCCCTCTGCATGTTTCTCAAAAATTTTCAAAATCAGATCAATTCTGTCCCAAGCGACCATTTTGTCTTTGAGATTATGTTCTTCACTCACGAGACGGAGTTGCTCGTTAATCTGATAGATTTGTGAGGGTTTAAGTGCATTTCCAATGATCAGCAAATTTGCGTTTAAGCGGAGCATATCTGCAATAATTTCTTCTAGTTTCCCTTTCCCGACATAAGTTTTGAGATCTGGGAAATCTTTTTTCTGGTATTTCTGCAAAACGACCACTCCACCATAGGTATTCACGAGGTTTTCAAGCTCTTTCATCCTGTCTTCAAGGAGTGCTTTCGGAGTTTGTTTATCTACAATATCTGCGAGAAATACGCGAAGTTCTGGCTGCTGTTCTACCTGCATAATAATTAAAAAAAATCTAAAATCTGACTTTTCACTTATGAGAAGTATACAAACTCAGCTCAGAATTGCAAGCACAGTCCACTTGAAGTAAAAAACAAAGTGAAATAAGAAGAATAATTATCTGAATACCAAACAAAAACCAGCATGAACAAACTCCATAAATTCCCCACTATTAAAGCTGGCCAATACAAAAGTAAGTCGGATAGTTAAAGGAGGACGAAGCGCCTCCTTTTTAGATAACAAGTAATCCAAATAAACAAAAAGCGCCCGAAGACAAGCGGCAAGAACTGAGAGATTCAGCACAATTAAATTTATACAAAAAGTTAAGCATTTTTCAGAAAAACTAAAAAAATGTAAAATAGTCTACTTTACAGACAGTCCAAAGCCCAAACTTGCCAATTTCAAAAAAATATCATTAAAAATTTGACATTTTTCATTTCTGTGTATAAAATTAGATTTGTATTTTATACAAAATGCCAAGACTCATGAATAACCAATGGAAAAGCTTAGAAGCATTTCAAGCCAAACTTCACAAAAGATTTGGGACGAGGATTCTCAAAAAACACCACAAAGGAAAAAGAATTGATAAAGCCTTCAATACTTCTAATTTTCTGCATCGTAACTGGATCTATATTGGAGAGCTTTCACTTGCGGTAGTGCTCAGTTGTTCTACCCTAATATTTGGAAACGGGAATGCTACTCCAAATAATCGTGAGCTTGTTTATCCTCTCACTGAGGTCTCTACCCTTGAGTGTAGAACAAAGGAATGGTCTACGTTAACTCCTGATTGTAAAAAAGAACTTCCAATCATTAAAGGAGCAAACTATGCCAACTATGAGAATAATACGGATTATACTGATATTTATACCGTACTTTTTTGAGGAAGTTATAACAGCGGCTGGAAAACAGATATGGGAAGCCATTACGGTGTAGATATCGCAACATCAAAAGGGACACCTCTCTACGCTATTGCAGATGGGAAAGTTTTCTTTGCTGGGCAACAAGCTGGATACTGAAATGTCGTAAAAATCGAATTCGTTTACCAAGGAATCAGATATTTCGCAACCTACGGACATATGGATAGCATTACCGTTAAAGAAGGTGAAAATGTTAGTAAGGGACAAAAAATCTGAACCGTAGGGAATAGTGGACTCACTATGGGAGGTTTAGGTGGATATCACGTGCATTTCGAAATCGATAAAGGTGAAAAATGAAGACCAATTTACGCATTCCTGAATTGTGCAGACTTCAAAAAAGGAATGAATGAAACGGATATCATCAATCAAGGACTTTGTAGGACCGAAATGTTCAATACTACCGTTGATCCAATTCCTCTACTTGAATCTGCCAACGCAAAACTTCCTCATAAAGCCAATAATAATGAAAAAAGTGAAAAATCTGAACCAGAACACAATGCAGCTCCAGTAAATCCTGTAAATAAAGTTGATTCTGCAGATCGTGAACAAATTCTAAAAATTGCAAAACTCTATCTTGATAGTCCCTACCAAATGGGAGCAACAGGAACACTTCCTGGCAATCCAACCGACTGTAGCAAATTCACGCAAAATGTATTCACTAACGTTGGAATCGAGCTCGAAAGAAGTGCTGGAGATCAAGCTCATCAGTTTTCTAACGGAGGGTACCGATACGACAATCTAAACCAAGCTGAAATCGGCGACTTGCTCTTCTTCAAAAATACCTATCCTGCAGCTGTTGAGATCACACACGTTGGAATCTATGCCGGAAACGGACTTATGATCCACGCTGGAAATGAAAAGGTCGAGCTTACCACTATAGACGGCTACCGAAAAGAACATTTCAAAGGTGTAGGATCCTTCAAATATCTTAGCATCAAATACAATAAAGAAAAAGCTACCCAAAGCTTCCTCTCGCTCAGTAAAATACCAAATAGTGCCTGACTCCCTGCAAAACAGCCCGAGATAAAACCAATCCAGCCTTCTCCAGAAAACATACCGAATACTAATAATCAAACAGCATCAAAAGGAGAAAATCTGATTGCATTAGATAGTAGTAAACTTGATGCCGCAGGAAAACAGTTCTTCTCTGAATGGAACATCAGTCTAAAGGGAGATAACAGTTCTGAAATCAAAAAAGGAGAAACCAGAATCTTCACCTTAGAAATTACCAAAGCTAATTGAGATAAATTCAATGGAGTATTAAAACAACCAATCGTTCTCGTAGCCAATAGTACCAATATTAGCATAGACCCAGTAGCAATCAGCCTTGTAAAAGATGGAAAGGTAGAAATAAAGCTCACAGCCAATCAAAATGGACCAGTATATACTGCAATCAATATGGGAACCAACAGAATGGGAGGCATGAGTATGCTCGTAATGTAACCACAAAAAATAAGTCAGAATTCTGATCTTTAATCACACAAAAAACAATAATGTATCAAAACGGAAGTATCAAAGACCATGGTCACCTTAATCCAAAAGACATCGCAGAAGACGAATATTTTATGGATATTTGCCGCGTAGTCGGAGAAAAAGGCACCTGTGATCGCGGAAGAAGCGGCTGCATTATTGTAAAAAATGGACAGGTAATCTCCACAGGCTTTGTAGATGCTCCTCGTGGAAGCAAAAAATGCGATGAAGTCTGACATCAGATCTGGGAAGTAACCAAAGACACTCATGAAACCACAAAACACTGTATGAGAAATTGCTGTGCTGAACTTAACGCAATTGCAAACGCATCTCGTCAGGGCATCAGCCTAGAAGGAGCAACGCTCTATACCAAAATGACTCCTTGCTATGTAAGACATTGCGCTCACCTGATTATAAGTTGTGGAATCACAAGAGTTGTTTGCGAAAGGAAGTTCCACGATGCAAAGCTCAGCGAAGAAGCCTTCAAAAATGCAGGTGTAGAACTCACATATCTTGAGGATCAAGTCCAAAACTACTAGATATACAATCTGATTTAAATCTTAATAGTTTACCCTCACTACCTCATATCTCACAGAAAGAGAGCCCAAGCACTCCTTGATCATTTGCTCATTTCTATTGAGCTGAGAGGAGTTGCTTTTGACTTCCAAAAAAACAATTTCTCTCAACTTCCCACGCGAAAGCCCATCAAATACGATATAATCAATCCCCTTTCCGACAAAAACTAAATCCTTCATATGATAAGGGAATTCTGGCAAAAGTGGAACGACTTTTTCCGTCACTTCCCCCAAAATAGAACTTCTCGAATGACAAACAGACTTCTTCTTGATTGCAGAAAGTTTACAATGAAAAACGAGATTTGCCAAAGAATATGCCAAGATTCATCAGATAGCAATTCCTACAATGAGCTGAGAAAAATTTTCCATGCACAACCAAAAAAATAAATTTTCTAGTTTATAACAAATTTCAAGACGTTGTCAAAACTTTTTATGACAAAAGTTCTCTTGCTTTTTTCCAAGTCTTTCCGTAGACTAAGTCAGCTTTATTTTTCTTCTTGGAATCGTGAAACTCTGCTTTGCTCCTATGGATTGAATTACCGACTGTGCGACTCGCCTGATCACCAGTCAAATTTTTGAAAAATATAAAAATCCTGATGATGAATTGCAGCTTTGGACTGAATTTATGAATGCTGATGGTTTCATTATCAATCCGAGTAAGGTTGTGAAGCATCTAATGACTGTTCGTGATAGTTCACAAGGACCGTCATTGCGAGGGAGCGAAGCGGACGAAGCAATCCATAATAAACACTTCACACTTACAAAGCCTATCGCACAAATCTACTGAGGAAACGCGAAAACACTGCTTGAAACCGCAAAAATTCTTGTGGAAAAGTATGCTGATGATTTTTCTGGGATTGAGCTGAATACCTGATGTCCGAGCAATACGGTGATGAAATGTGGCTGATGATCAGACATGCTCAAGCATCGCCCTGAAACCCTAGCCATCATCAAATCCCTTTCTGAAATCGTAAAAAGCACTAAAAATCTGACTTTTTCGGTGAAATCAAGAGCAGGCTTGAATGAAGACGATAAGCCTGAACAACTCCAGTTTCTGACTCAGATTGCTCCTTTTTGTGATCTGATTACTATCCATGGGAGGACGCTCAAGCAACTTTATAGCTGAGAGGCAGATTTTTCGTTTATTCAGCGGGTCAAAAGCCAGGTTTCTTGCACTATCATCGCGAATGGAGGGATCACGAGTTATCAACAAGCCGAAAAAATCAGTCAAGAACGAGATTTTGATGCATTGATGGTTGGGCAGGGGGCGATTGGGAACCCTCGGGTTTTTAGCCCTCACGAGCCGACTTTGGAGGAAAAGATTGAAGTTATTAAAGCGCATTTGGAAATGATGATCACTTGTGAGTTACGGTTCGAGCAGCGAGGAGAAAAAATAGAAGACTACAAATTCAACCAGCCAAAAAAATCAGATTTAGAATTTTTGAAAAAAGAAATCAATCCTAAAGCTGAATATCGTTCAGTAATTGAATTTAGAAAGTATCTTTTCCAGTATATCAAAGGCATTCCAAACTCTCGTGAATGGAAACAGGAGATAATACCAGTAAAGACCTATGGAGATTTAATAGAAAAGCTTGAAGAATTAAGATTCTTGATGTAATTTTATTTTATGATTTTATATTCAAATGAATACTTATGATAAAGTTTATGATTTTCATGGTAATTTCGCTAGAGTAGGTATTTGACATAAATGGGGGTTTATAGATAAAGCATGACAAGAAATTTGTGCCCTCAAATATGATTGTGTTTGGAACTTTAGGGATGGTTTTGCAATCGTTATGCAATCAGAAAAATTATGATTTATCAATGAAGAGTGAAAAGAAATTGGAGAAATAAAGTATACTCTTCTTTTCCCTTTTAAAAATGGCTATTCTTCAGTAATGATTTGAGAAAAACGATGATTTATCAATGAAGAATGAAAGGAAATTTGTGAAATTAAGTATGATAGAGTTTGGAATTTTATGGGTTGACATGCTAGTGTGAAGCTAGGAGAAAAACGAGGATTTATCAATGAAAAATGAGAAGAAATTTGTAAGATCAAATACGATGCGATCTGAAACTTTAATGAAGGATATGCTAGAGTAAGAAGCTGAAAAGCTTTAGGTAAAATTGATACTAATTGAAAAGAGTTTTGGTTAAAATAAACATAATTATCACTTTTTTCAGACATTTACTCATACTTCTCTCCTTTTTCATCTCAATTGAAATAAGTTATAAACTACAAACTTTTTGATCATTGAAATAAGAAAATCTATTTGGTGAATATGACCGAAGGACTCAACCAGACTTTTTCTGAGCTTTTTGAAAAGGGAACGAATAAATACCTCAGAGAAAATAAAAAAATCAGAATCCTCATCAACACTCCCACTGAGTCATTAAATTTTAAAAACATTTATTCAATATATCAAAAGGCATTCCTAACTCTCGCGAATGGAAACAAGAAGTCATTCCAGTAAAGACCCATGCTGGATTGATGGGAAAGTTGGGAAAACTTCAACATATGCTTTAATACCCTTTCTCTAACTATGCCTATACTTCATAACCCTCAATTAGCTGAGCATATCAAAACACTGCTTCAAGAGCAGAAAAAGATCAAAACTTCCCGAAGTATGAAGTTTCCGCTTTTGATGCCATTTTTTGTCCGAGTAAAACAATGGATAAGAAGAGTTGAAAATGCGTTTCAGCCAATTGCAAGGGGAAAATCAGATTTCTTACCTTATATCAACGTAAAACATCAATCCGTTTTACTCAGAAAGCTGGGCGATGTGGATATGCAGCTTCAAATCAATAAAGTAAAAAATCTTCAAATCGCTTTAGAAAAAATTAATGGAATTCTGATTCAGCCTGGAGAAATTTTTTCTTTTTGGGAACTGGTGGGAAAACCCACTGCCCAAAAGGGCTATCTTGAGGGGATCTTGATTTCAAAAGGAAAAGTAAAAGTAGGAATCTGAGGAGGCTTATGTCAGCTTGGGAATCTCTTGTATTGGATGTTCTTACATCTCCCAGTAGAAATTATAGAAAGGCACCGTCATAGTTATGATCTGTTTCCAGATTCTGGGAGAGTCTTGCCCTTTGCTTCAGGTGCAACAGTTTTTTACAATTATGTAGATCTCAAGATAAAAAATACTTTGGAATACCCAATTCAAATCAAACTTTGGACTGATGAGAAGTATCTCAAGGGACAAATCCGCTCGCCTCATCCCAAAGAAGTGAAAAATCATGTTTTTGAAGAAGATCATTGCTTTATCCATTATCAAGGGACATTCTGGAGATACAATACCATCAAAAAAACAAATAAAAAATGAGGAAAAGAAAAAGCAATACTCATCTCTGAAAACCTCGTCCCTGTCATGTATCAAGTGAACCTAGAAACATTACTTGAAAAGTATGAAGTATTAGATATAGATGCTGGTGAGAATAAACTCCTCTAAGAGAAGAGAGAAATGCTATTTTCTAAATATTAGACTCTGCTCAAGAACTACGAACTTTTTGATCACTGAAATAAGAAAATCTATCTGGTAAATATGACCGAAGAACTCAGCCAGACTTTTTCTAAACTTTTTGAAAAAGGAACAAGTAAATACCTCAGAGAAAACAAAAAAATCTGAATCCTCATCAATACTAGCACTGAGTCATTAAATTTCAAAAACATTTATTCAGTATATCAAAGGCATTCCATGCTCTCGTGAATGAAAGCAAAAGATTATTCCAGTTAAAAACTATGGAGATTTGATGGAGAAGTTAGAAAATTTACAGAATTTAGGGAAATACTAGGAGTTTTTATTTGCTACTATTATGTTCCCGATTTTTATAAAACTCCTCAACGAGCTCTTCTGCTGTTAGTTCACGTAAAGGAGGGAAAATTTCTTCTAATGTTCATTTTTGATTCAAGCCTTTTTCCCAATTGGAGCAAGCTTTAGTCCCATCTCATAAATCTATATCAAGTGCTTCAAAGAGCCCATCTGATGAACCATCAGGACGCTCTTGTGTAACTTTAGGTCTTGGTTCATATGTAGGTTTTTCAATAATACAGGAATATTCTTCATACCAATTTCATGAAATTGAGGAGGTTTTATCTGGAGTTCAAAAATTCGATTTTGTGCGAGACATGGAGGATATCAAACAAACAAGTAAAAAATTATTTTTCCACTATTAAGGTGATTTTGTGAACTTTATTATAACTGCATTTTTTATAAAGTCAAATTAATGATGCTTATCCTAAACGAGGATAAGATACGTATCTCTTCTCTTATATCCCATATTCTTAATTCTACATTCTTAACTCGAAACTTGAGCTACGAACTACGAATTTTTTGATTAACAGGGAAAATCTTATCAGCCAACATATATCCAAGTTCCCATTCTCGCAAATAGAAATAAGGAATAATACTAATTAAGACCCATGCTTAATAGAAAAATTATAATAATAACAAGAAAAAAATACATAGACTCCAGCAATAACCAAAAGCAAACCAGCAGAGAGAAAAAGACCTTGAGAGAAAGTTAAATATCACAAAATCCACCCTACCAAAGGTCAACCAAGAACTGAACTCAGATTTTCAACAACTGATTTCATAGATAAAACGGTTGCCCTTTTTTCTGCTGAAATAAGCTGATTCGTCAACAGTTCATCAATAGGGAAAATAATATCATCAATAAAATTGTAGATAATGTAGAGGCAAATGAGCATTGTGATTGAGGAAGTCAATCCTGCGAAGATAAGGATTCCTACAAAGAGCACAAGTGAAGTGCCCAAAACAAGAGGACTGTTTTTCTTTTTCTTAAGCACCTTTTCAAGCAAGAGTGGAACTCCAGCTCATAATCGATATAGTCGACTAGAATTTATTCCAACACAAAACCGATGGTCTATACGATAGTTGCACTTCCTCAAGATGATCAATTACATAAGTTGAACACGATCAGAAATTATTTTTACCAAAATGGCTTTAGACAGAGAGTTTCCAGATGCAAAGAAAACGCACATATTACCTTATTACAGTTAAAGGATTCTTTATCTAAAAATTTTTGGTCAGAAGTTGAAAGTAGTCTCATCAATACTAGAAAAATAAACCTGACTAACTTTCAGATAATCGTCCAAGAGCACGATCGAATCAAAAAAAATCCAGAACGAAATAAAAAATATCCTGAATGATGCGGACGATTCGCACTTTTCTTTCCAAAGAATCAAAACCTGATCCATACCGCCAAAAAAATAAGAAAAATTGCCGAAAACTTTGATGTTGACGACTCTTTAGCATATGCCCAAAATATCGCTAATGCAACCTGAGAATGCCGAGAACAACAAGACATTTTTAACTATTTAGCAAATCATATGAATCTATGCAATTATATCCGTCTTGAAAAAATGCATCTCGCCGCCACCTACTTCAAGCAACACTTTAACATCCAATCGCTCATCATTGACAAAATAGCTCTAGCCGAGAACAAAGGACAATTGGTCAACATAAGCTATCTGAAAAAATAGGAGAGAAAACCGATAATTTGATATTGCCTTTCACTTGCTTTTCTCTAAGCTAAGATCAGACTTTACTCTTTTTTTAACACTCGTGAATCTCTCAGAATCTACTCAATACCTTCAATCCTTCATCAAAAAAGTTCCAAATCCTGAACATATCCCCGATGCCGAACTGAAAACGATCTACCAGCTTTTCATCGATACTTTAACCGATCATAATCATCTCTACTATATTGAGGCAAAGCCAATCATCTCTGATGCAGAATATGATGAACTTTTCGCCTATCTCAAGGCAATGGAAGAATACTTCCCGACGATCATTTCCAGCACCTCTCCAACGCAAGGTCTAGTAGGACAACTTTCTGACGGCTTCAAAAAGGCAGTCCATCAAATCCCACTTCTTTCCCTAGAAAATAGTTATAATGCAGAGGATATTAGAGAATGGGCAGTCAGAGTTGCAAAGTTGGCAGAAAAAAAAGGAATTCTGAACCGGGAATATCATTTAGAGCCAAAATTTGATGGACTCAGCGTAGAATGCATTTATCATGATGGGAAACTCACTCAAGCAATCACCAGAGGCGATGGGAAAATTGGGGAAGACATTACTGCGAATGTGATGATGATTCCTTCAATTCCAAAGCAGATTTCTTATCTTTGAACTTTGCAAGTTAGAGGAGAGATTATGATGCCCAAGTCCCAGCTCCTCAAGCTCAATCAGCAAAGAGAACACTCCGGTCAAACACTATTTTCCAATACGAGAAATGCCGCTGCTGGAAGCATAAAACTCTTAGATAGCAGAGAAGTGGCAAAAAGAGGATTGATTGCTTTTATGTACGATCAGCTCTGAGGAGAAAAGGTGGATCTCAAGTCCATTGGAATGCCCGTTTTTGAGTTACCAGAAAACTTTCTTGTGACCAAAGATATTGAGCAAATTATCGCTTGGTGTCAGGATTTTCAAATCAAGCACTTTCTGGAAGAGCAAGATTTTGATTTTGATGGCTTAGTAATTAAAGTTTCTGATAGTAAATCTCCTCAACATACGTCAAACTGCGACACCTCAGAAAAGTCTGACTTTTCTCTTTTTGATACAGAGACTCCAGTAAATAGTAGCAAAGACATTCGTTCAGCACTCTGATCTACGGAACATCACCCTAGACGAGCAATTGCCTACAAATTCCCAGCACAGCAGGTCGCAAGCCAGATTCAAGAAATAACATTCCAAGTCGGGAGAACAGGAATTATCACACCAGTTGCCCATATTGAACCGATTTCCCTCAGTGGAGCAACAATTTCTAGGGTCAGTCTTCATAATTTTGATTTTATTGCCAAAAAGCAGATCAAAAAGGGAGATTTTGTCCGAGTGCAGAGAAGTGGTGAGGTGATTCCTTACATTTTGGGAAGTATCAAAGAACGCAGAAATGGCAGTGAAGAACCGATTATCCCTCCCCTATTCTGTCCTGAATGTGGAGATCCAATTACCAATATAGATATTCACTACTATTGCACCAATCCCTCTTGTCCAGCACAAATAAGAGAAAAGATTACGCATTTTGTTTCCAGAGATGCGATGGATATTAGTGGAATCGGTGAAGCGATGATTGAGGTCTTAGTCAAACAAAAAATGCTGAATTCAGTCGCAGATATCTACCACCTGACCTCGCTTCAAAATCAGATTCTCCTCCGTAAATTCCCAAGCTTTGGAGAGAAAAAAATCACCGAGCTTGTCAATCAAATTGAACTTTCAAAAAAACAACCACTCTGGAGACTTCTCAATGCCCTTTGAATCCCTCATATCTGAAAAAAAACAGCTCAAGATGTAGCAGAATATCTTGCCTTACACAAAGTAACGTCACTAAATCAGATGATCAGTGCGTTTTCTAATGATGGCTTAGCAGACGTCGAAGGTATTGGGGAAAAATCGCTACAAGCAATTCAGCTGTTTATGACGAATCCTGAAACCCTAAAGCTCCTGCATACCTTAGAGCAAGAAGGCGTACAATTCTCCGCAATAAATGAAAAAACAAATACTGAATCCTCATCACAGTGAACCTTTTCGCTCACAGGAACTTTCCCTATTGCAAGAAACGACCTCATTCAGCAAATGCAAAAACTAGGCTATCGCTACGAAGAAAATCCAACTTGAAGTACAACCTTTATGCTTATCTGAGAAAAACCGTGATCCAAAGCAGAAAAAGCAAGAAAATTCTGAATTTTAATCTATGAAAATCGAGAAACCATACTAAAAGAATTTCATCTCACAATCCCCATGAAGCTAAAAGATGAAAAACAAGGGATTATCCAAGGAGGACTATTTTAAAAAAACCACTCTGCGAATACACAAAGTGGTTTTACATGTTTGCTTCATCAGTGAACTTGGACAATTTCTCCAATCTCTATCAAAGCTCCGGAAGACCTCTCACACAGAAATTTAAACCGCTCATCAAAGATTGAAATGACTTCAACCTCTTTGAGAGCTTCATTTCGTAGCTTGTAAGGAGAATCAAATCCAAACGGCAGAATAAAGAGCCAAGTCACAGTTTCGGCGGTTTTGAGAGCCACCAAGGCACCCGGTCTAACTTTACCAAATGTTGGATTTTCCAAGTCACAAGAACTACGACTCAAGCTCTGTAAAAACTCGATACACTGCTTCGCCGTGTTCCCTGAGGACTTTATCTTACGTTGTACACTGAGCCTTACCTGATTAAGAAGGCTTCTTTTTTCTTTTCTCCAGTTCATATTATTCATCTTTTTTGTTATTATGTCATTATTGACAACATTGATAATAGTGATTCCATAACCAAAAATCAAGACAAAAAGTCATCAAGTTTTTTTTTGACAAAAGCAAAAAACCAAATAATCACTTGAAAAGCAAAAAACATTTTTTATACTCAGTATCATTCTTTTAACCATATCAGCATTTAATGTATTTCAATCCACTAGGTCTCCACTACTCTGCCCAAGAAGCACTAACTCTCTGAAATCTCAAGAAAAAAAACTTCAACTCTGACATTGAAACCTCAAAAATCCAAACTTATTGCGAAAAACACCAAATTTGATGCATCGTACAATGAGATAATGCATATCCTCAGAGACTGATGAACGACTCCCAAGCTCCTTTTTTGCTCTACTACCAAGGGAATCTTTCTCTCCTCGAGGAAAAAATTCTCGGAATAGTAGGACCAAGACAGCCCAGTGAATATGGAATTCAGGTTTTGGAACTTTTCTTTGAAAAAGCAAGCAACTTTCAGCTTGTTTCGCTCTCAGGATTTGCAAAAGGAGTGGATCAAAAAACGCATCAACTCTCACTACAGCACAACATCCCAACCATCGCAGTGCTCGGATGAGGTTTTCAACACTATCTCAGAAGTTCCGATCGCTGATTTCTCGCAGAAATCATAAATCAATGAGGACTCATTCTCTCAGAATTTAAACTCTGATTCCAGCCGACCAAACGAAGCTTCCCCCAGAGAAACAAACTCATTGCAAAACTCAGCGAAATCCTCTTTTTACCCGAAGCAAGAGAAAAATCTTGAAGTCTGATTACCGCAGAGTTCGCCTACACTATGGGGAAACCCGTATTTTCAGTCCCAGCTCCTATCTTTTCACCTCAAAGTGCCGGCGTCTTTGCCAAAATGAACGAACAAAAAATCCAACTCATCACAGACTTTGACGCTTGCTTACAAAAGCACTTTCCTCAAAAAGGAACTGTATTGCAAAGAGAAAAAACATCACTAACCGACCGTCAAATCGAGCTCCTACAACATCTCGAAAAACAGGGAGATTCCAGCTTAGAAAGTCTGCTTGCTTACACACATCTCAGCTACGGAGAACTCCTCCAAGAGCTAACCTTCTTAGAAATAGATAAGAAAATCCAAGAAATCTGACCTTGAATCTACAGAAAAAAGAAATAACGCAACATTTTAGTACTCAATCTTGTCAGTTTTCCTCTTCCGTTCCTCAAAAACCTTGAGTGCATTGCTTTTATCAAGCTGATGGATAGGAAGACTTCTTTCTTCGAGGTTTTTTTTAAGCTCTTCATAAAGGAAGTCATCATCAAACCCGATATCCGCAGCATCCTTCCTCGTATTGGCATAGTAAATCGCCTTTGGTCTCGCCCAATAAATCGCTGCAAGACACATCGGACAAGGTTCACAGCTGGTGTAAATCTCACAATCATCTAGCTGAAACGTGCCCAAATTCTTGCAAGCATCTCTGATCGCTACCACCTCAGCATGTGCCGTAGGATCATTGTCAGAAGTGACATGATTAGCCCCAGTTCCAACGATCTTCCCTTGCCTCACAATGATCGCACCAAAGGGTCCACCTTTCCCTGCTCTCATATTTTCTAGGGACAACTCTACCGCCTTCTCCATAAAGTATTCGTGAGTCATGATCTAATAAATAAAAGATAAAAAATCCGACTAAAGTATGGGCATTTTTCCCTGAAAATCAAGAGCAATCCTCAACTCTCCCCAAAATCCATCCTCTCTTGACATTTACCACAAAAATACCTATAGTGGAACGCTCATTTTATCACTCAATACATATCCACCATGATAAACTCAGGTTACAATCTAAAAAATAGAGAACTCTCGCAAAATCCGCATAATTCTACGAGAAACAAAATAAAAACTACCATCCAATGAGCGATAGCCCAAACATTCGCTACTCAAAGAGCAAAAGAACAACCTTCTGTAGATGAAAAAAATCAACATCTCATTGACGATGATCTTTACCAGAAAGCAAAGGAAGCCTGAGACACTACATTACTAGAAAAATTTCATCACCGCTCTCTCACAAGACCAGAATATCTAGATGCTTGTAAAACCTATAATATAGAGCTAGGAATCGATTACTACTATGATAGAGAAGACGATCCCGAGACAAAAAATGCATCCAAAGAATTAGCTCTCTCAGAAGGCTTTACCATTGGTACAGAAACAGCAGACTGAGGACCAATGTATTTTATTGATAAAAATGGGAATAAGTTCCTAGAAGAAAGAGAATATGATGAAGTGCATCCCTTCTCATGAGGCCTCGCAAAAGTAAGCAAAGATTGAATAGCATTCTTCGTTGATCCCCAAGGGAACGAACACCTAAAAGAAAGAAGGTATAACTATATTCAAGACTTTTCGGAAGGCTATGCTGTTGTAGAATATGGCTGGATACAGTTCTGTATTAATAGCGAATGGGAAGAGTACCGGAGAGACAGAAACTATGACTATGTTTGACCCTTTTCAGGAGGCTATGCAGTCGCAAAAAAAGACGGAAGAGCATTCATTCTAGACCTAAATGGAAATGAACTCTTTAAAGAAAGAGGATACGAAGATATTCGTCACGATCAAAACGGAGTCTTTGTCGTAACTCAAAATAAGAAAATGTTCATCATTAACGCTCAAGGGGAAGAATACGGCAAGGAAGAAGGGTATAGCAACATCCAAATATTTGGAGAAAAAGGTGCTATAGCAAGTAAAAATTTAGAGCGGTTTTGGGTTAATACAAAAGGAGAGAGAATTTCCGATATTATTTATTCTAAGAGATTTTAATAATCTGAAAAAATCCCCTTGTCCAAAAATCTGCATCAGATTTTTTTCCTATTTAATAATCTTAAGCTCTTGACCAATTTGAATCCCCAGTTTCTCCAACGTGCCACTGTTAAGTTCGATCGCTTGGATCGCTTCAGACCTCGGAAAATAATTCTGACACGGCATCTTCTCACACGGAGCTGCAGAAACGAAATCCATAACTCTATTCCCCGTATCTAATCGGACAATATCTAGCGGAATCAAGGTATTTCTCATCCAAAAGCTCCAAAAGTCTGATCTATCAAAAACAAAGAGCATCCCCTGGTTTTCAGCAAGCGACTCACGAAACATTAGTCAGAGTTCTCTCTTTTCTAGTGTATCAGCAATTTCAAGCTCAAAACAGTGATTTTCATAACACATTTGAGGTTTTTGAGGACTGAGCTTACTCTTTTCTAGAAAGTGAAAAAAGAAAAAGCTGATAATAAGCACTTTGATTCCAATTAAAATCATTACTCGTCTAATGAGACTTTGAAAGAATTGCTTTTTCTCTGAAGTTGAATTGAGCATATGAAGAATTGAACAATAAAATTTTTTTAATCAGAACTTAATATGCTTCTCTCCGTCACTTTCCTTAGATAAGCATCAAAGAAAAACACCAAACCTACGGAAATTTCTTGCATTTCTTGCGGGAATTCCTATAGTCAGAGTCAGATTTTAACTTTTTCCTTTATAATTGCAAATGGCACAAGTTCAACTTAGCGAAAGAGAGGTCAGAATACAGAAAACTCAGAAACTTCAAGCGATGGGAATTCATCCTTATGCTCAATCTTTTCACAAAACGCACCTCATCAAAGATATTATCGCGACTTATGAAAATCAGCAGCTTCGCGAGATTGAGGCGATTATTGAAGCTCCAGAAGTGCAGGTCAAAACTGCTGGAAGAGTGATGCTCTATCGTTCGCATGGAAAGCTTGCTTTTGCAAAAATCCTCGATAGCACCGAGCAAATCCAGCTGATGTTTCATAGAGATCAGTGCAAGATTATCAAAACAGAAAAAAAAGCTGATGGAAGCATGGAAGATATTGAGGTTCAGAGTTTAGATTTTCCAGAGAGCGAAACCTGAACGATGACGGCTTACAAATTTATGGAAAAAATGGTGGATCTCGGAGATTTTATCGGAGTAGAAGGAGAAGTCTTCAAAACTCACAAAGGAGAACTCACCATCTTCGTGTCAGCTTTCAAATTCCTTTCCAAAGCGATTAGACCTTTGCCTGAAAAGTTTCATGGCTTGAGCGATCAGGAGGAACTCTATAGAAAAAGATACCTTGATATGACGATGAATCCTGAAACCTATGCGAGATTCCTCTTTAAGTCCAAGTTTTATCAGACTTTAAGGGATTTTTATCGTAAGCATAACTTTATTGAGATTCAGACTCCGATTTTGGATAATGCGGCTTCTGGTGCGGCAGCAAGACCGTTTATTACCCATCATAATGACTATGATACCGATGTCTATCTCAGAATTGCTTTTGAAACCTCACTCAAAAAGGCGACGGTTGGAAGATTTGAGAGAGTATTTGAGATTGGGCAGGATTTTAGAAATGAGGGGTCTGATCCTTCACATTTGCAGGAGTTTACGCAGGTGGAGCACTATGCGGTGTATTGGAACTATGAGGATAATATGCGTTTTACTGAGGAAATGTTTGATTACCTCTTTGCTGAGCTTGGGCTTTCTAAGCAGCTTAAAGTAAAAGATAAAGACTGAATAGAGAAAACGGTTGATTTTACGACTCCACGAGAGAGAATAGATTATACCAAGGGAATCCTTGATGCTTCAGGGATTGATATTACCAAATATGATACTGACGACGCAGATCAATTAAGAGCTGATATCCGTGCAAAAGGTATTGAATTTGAAGGAATGGATGAGATGGGAACTCCGACTTTGATTGATTATTTATTCAAAAAAGTGCTCAGACCAAAGATCGTAGGACCAGCTTTCATCTATAATTATCCAGTGATTATGCAGCCTTTAGCGAGGACTTCTGATGCTGATGCAAATATCGTAGAGCAATTTCAACTTCTCGTAAATGGTTGGGAGATTTGTAAAGCCTATTCTGAACTTGTAGATCCTTTACTCCAACAGGCAAACTTTGACAAACAAGCTGCTGCTGCAGAAAAAGGCGATGATGAGGCGACCAGTGGAGATGATGCTTTCGTAGAGGCGATGGAGTATGGAATGCCTCCACAGTCTGGTTTTGGAATGGGACTTGAGAGAATTTTGGCAATTCTGACAGAACAAGAAAACTTGAGAGACGTGGTAATGTTCCCACTTATGAAGCTCAGAAACCAAGATACAGCCTCAGATCCTGAAAAAAAATAAATAGAAAAAGAAAGAAGTCTGACCTCAGATTTCTTTTTTATTACCAAAAAAAGTTCTCAACTCAATAATTAAGCTCCTCCAGCGCAAAAAATTTACAGATAGAATAGCGATATTTTCTGCCAAATCAAAAAACTTTAGCTTGACGCTTATCCGAGTAATAAGATAGATTATTTTCTCTTGCATTTTCATCTTTTTTATCTACTATATAGCACCAGCCAAAAATAAGTGCTATTTATTTTCTAATCTTAAACAAATGAACTTCAATAAACTTACTATTAAAGCCAGCGAGGCAATTCAAGAAGCAAACAGCCTCTGCATCAATAGGGGGAATAATGAAATCACAACAGAACATCTTTTCTTTGCAATGCTCGAACAAACCGATGGCTACCTCCCGTTAATCTTTAAAAAAATGGGGAAAAACATCGAACAGATAAAAGCTGAAACCATTGTACTTTTGGACAAGCTCCCAAGGATTCAAGGGACAAACCAAATCGGGCTTAGTAGCGAGTTAAACCGCATCTTGGAACAAAGCGAAAGAGAAATGAAGGAGCTCTGAGATGCCTATATCACGACCGAGCATTTTCTCCTCACCATTCTAAAAAACGACAACAAGATCAAGCAACTCCTTGAAAAGCTTAACATTACTTACCAAGTAGCCCACGAAACAATCCTCCAAATGAGGAACGGAGAAAAAATCGAAACAAATGATCCAGAAGTCAGCCTTGAAGCTCTTTCTAAATATGGGAAAGATATTACGCTTCTTGCAGAAAAAGGAAAACTTGATCCTGTCATCGGAAGAGATGAAGAACTAAGAAGAGTGCTTCAAATCCTTTCTCGTAGGACCAAAAACAATCCTGTCTTAGTCGGAGATCCTGGAGTTGGAAAGACTGCAATTATTGAGCTTCTTGCACAACAAATCGTCAAATGAGAGGTTCCAGAGCTTCTTAAGAACAAAAAAATCATTGAACTCGATATGGGAGCGCTTATGGCAGGAAGTAAATATAGAGGAGACTTTGAAGAAAGACTAAAAGCCATTTTAAAAGAGGTTGAAAAATCAGACTGAGAAATCATCCTTTTTATCGATGAATTACATACCGTTGTTGGTGCAGGAAAGACAGAATGATCCATGGATATGGGAAATATGCTCAAACCAGCCCTTGCCAGAGGACAAATCAGAGTAATCGGAGCAACAACCCTCAATGAATACCGTCTCTACATTGAAAAAGATGCCGCACTTGAGAGGAGATTCCAACCAGTCATGGTAAATGAACCAACCAGAGAAGATGCTCTAGCAATTCTTCGCGGTATTAAAAAAGCCTATGAAACCCACCATGGAGTAAAAATTACCGATGATGCGGTAGTTTCAGCAGTCGACCTATCAAGGAGATACATTCCCGATCGTAAACTTCCAGACAAAGCCATAGATTTACTAGATGAGGCCGCAGCCAGCGTGAAGATGAACCTTGCTACTATGCCAGAAGAAATTCTTCAACTAGAAAAATCTATCAATCAGCTCGAAATCGAAAAACAAGCACTCATAAGAGATGCAGAAAAATAAGAATCGCGTATCACCACCAGTTTTTCCTTCTATTCCTCTCTATATCATGAAAACGACCAGTTATCTCGACTTTATTGCTCAGCTCCTTACTAATGAGGACGAGTTTTCCGCATTTAAAACGTGTTACCAACAAACCATTTCCAAGAGCATCAAACTCATCAATTCAAAAGCAAAAAAAGCTGATCTACTCCCCTATTTTATTGATCAAGGACGACAACTTGAATATCCAGATCTCTCAGATTGAAACAAGAAATACGATGATGTCTGCTACATTCACAACTATCATACCAAAACACTCGGCACACATTTCCTGCATCAATGAGGCTTTTTTTACATCCAAGAAGTCGCTGCAGGGCTCTCAGCCCAAGTTCTCAATCCTGAAAAATGAGACCTAGTACTTGACCTCTGTGCCTCTCCATGAGGGAAAACGATCCAGCTTGCAGACAAGCTTTTAAGCAGCTGAGAGGGATTTGTTTTAGCCAATGAGCCCTCAAATTCTAGAAGAAAAGCCCTAATCTTCAACATCAACCGCTGTGGAATGCTTAATACAGCGATTTCTGCCTATAAAGGAGAAGATATCGGAGACCTCGCACCTGAAAGTTTTGATAAAGTTCTCGTAGACGCCCCTTGTTCCGGGGAAGGCATGCAATATAAGCACGATAAAAAAGTCCAAATGCGAGATCAGAAAGCAGCAGATAAATTAGCGAAGCTTCAAACCCAGCTTCTACTCTCTGGAATAAAAGCTCTAAAAGTCTGATGAACACTCGTTTATTCGACCTGTACCCTCAATCCTTTTGAAAACGAAGGCGTGATCAGCCAAGTAATCAATAAGATTTGACCTGCAATAGAGCTAATGTCCGTTCCTATTGAGCAAAAAAGCAATGGAATCAGCGAATTTCAAGGTAAAACCTTTCTTTCTGCTTACGACACACAAAAAGTAGCCAGATTTCGACCTCATATCCAACACACTTGAGGTTTTTTCATCTTGAAGCTAAAAAAAGTCGCCTCTATAGCGACAGAAAATAAGCAAGACAAAAGGACTCTAAAAGAATCTCAACTTTACACCTGACCTGAACTTCAAAAAAAAGTCCGAGACTATCTTGACCATCATCGAGGCATCTGCAAGCAAGCAAATACAACCTTTATCTCGACAAATAACGCAATTTATTGCACTACAAAAGACTATTCAAACCTCTCCAAAAAGCTTCATACCGAAAAAATCTGACTTCCTATCATAAAAATCGGTTATTCTGGAGAGCGAATCCCTCAGCAAAGCATTGCCACCTGTTTTCGAAGCTCTGCCAAGAAAAATACTCAAGAACTTTCCAATCAACAGGCTCAAGAACTTTCAGACAACAATCTCCTTAGAGAACAGTTCTGAAAACCATGAGAGTTTCTCATTTTAAAACGACAATGAAAAGGCTTCGCCCTAGGAAAACAAGGAGAAAATATCATAAAAAGTAAAATAAATTAAAAGGAAAAGGCTGAATCTCGAAACGGGACTCAGCCTTCTTTTTTCTCATTTTCACTTCCTAATTCCTCAACCTGACCCTGCGACCATCAATCACCGCATAACCAACAAAGTGAGTATAACGATGCCGAACCTGAGGATTAGAAAGCAAACTCCCAAGAGGAGTCTTACATACACCTCGAAGGATATTCCCTCGTTGCTCCCAAGTAAAATCTGAATCCAGCAAACGAACCGACAGAATCGATCCATTCACCTCAAATTTCCAAAATGATTCAAATTCAACTCTCTGAACCTGTCTCGAAGACCTAAATTCTAAAGCCACGGTCCGCTCTTTGAGAATTGCATTATTTACAATCCCAATAGACCAAGCCAAATCCGGATCATCCAGAACACGATCACAATCACAACTAAAAAGGAAAGAAACAAACATTAAAAGGGAAACCAACTTTTTCATAATTTTTTCATTTTTTTATTTTCAGTACTGAATATATATAAAAAGCACAAAATGTCAAGAGATATTCTCCTTGCAAAGGGGAAGTAAAACACTAAAATTCCAAGCAGTTTTTTTATCACTTTCGAATAATGATGCTCAATTTAGAACAAAACCTTCAGGAGCTCAATGCAATGAATAATCTTGACCAATTAGAAACTTGGTATCAAGAACTTTTAGGAAAAAAAGGAAAGCTGACTGAAGCCTTGAAAGGACTCGCAACGCTCAGCCCTGAGGAGAAAAAAGAACAAGGAGGAAAACTTTCCAGCATGAGAACGAGCCTCCAAGACGCCTACCAAGCAAAATTTAACGAACTCAAGACGCTTGAAATCAACGCACAGCTAGAAAAAGAAACGGTTGATATTTCGCTTCCTGCAACTGAACTAGAGGAAGGACATTTTTCTTTGCTTACGAAAGTGAGAAGAGAGCTTGAAGAAATCGCTCAGAATATGGGATTTATCGTAGAAAGTGGAACGGATATTGTAAGCAAGTTTGAGAATTTTGAAGCGGTAAATATTCCGGTTTCTCATCCTGCTACTGAAATGCATGATACGATTTATGTGGCTGAGAAAGATGAAAGAGGAGAAAATTATGTTTTGAGAACACACACCTCTGCAGGTCAGAATTATGTGATTAAAAAGTATGGAGTGCCAATCAAAGCGGTTTTGCCAGGAAGAGTATATCGTTTTGAGAATATTGATGCGACGCACGATACAATGTTTTATCAGTTTGAGGGAATCTATATTGATAAAAATATCAGCATTGGACATTTCAAAAGTGTGATTACGAAGTTTCTCTCTGCCGCCCTGCAAAAAGAAGTTGAAATCAGAATGAGACCAGGATTTTTCCCATTCGTAGAGCCTGGTTTTGAAATTGATACGAGATATGAATACACCAATCCTAAGACGGGAGCCAAAGAAATGTCCAATCGAATGGAAATCCTCTGAGCTGGAATGATCCATCCTAATGTGCTCAAAGCTGCAGGAGTGAATCCAGAAGAATGACGAACGGGATTTGCCTTTGGTATGGGAATCAACAGACTTGCTGCCGTGAGATATGGAATCAAGGATATTAGGCTTTTTACGAACGGAGATTTAAGATTTGCAAGGAGTTGGTAAATCTGAATTTAGTTTTTTTGTAAATGATGCCAGAAAAATCTTCAGAAAATAACGATCTCCTTCAAGATGAAACTCTGAGTCAAAAACTAATAAAAAAAGGCTTCTGGCTTTATCTTTTTTGATATCTTATTGCACCAGGAGGATACCTAATCAGACTTTTAATTTCTAATTCTCCTAAAGTTTCGGTTGCTGATGTCGGGATCCTCTACAGTATCATTAGCTTAATTAGTTTCTTAAATGTGTATAATGACCTTGGACTAACTGAAAGCCTACAATATTTTTTACCAAAATTCTGGATCAAAAAGGAATACAATCATATCAAAACAACAATTTATTTAAGCTTTCTAGTCCAGTTCGGAACCGCGATATTGATCGCTCTTGGATTGTGGTTTGGTAGTGATTGGCTTGCAATAAACTATTTTCATAACCCTATTTCTGCTGATATATTAAAATACTTCTGCCTCTATTTTTTATGAATAAATCTTTTTCAGACATTTCAGAGCATTTTTATTGCATTTCAAAAAACTTTCGACTATCAACTTGTAGAATTTATAAGAATGCGATCTGTAGTCTGATTTTCATTTTTTTGTTTTTTGACCAACAGAGGGACAATAGAATGGTATAGTCTTAACCGACTTTTATGATTAGGAGTTGGAATACTCATTGCTGGATTTATTTACTATAAAAATTACCATCATTCTCTGATGCAGGGGAAGTTTGAACGAAATAAACCTATGCTTAAAGAATATCGTAAATACGCACTATGGTCATTTATTTGACTAAATATTAGTGGCGTATTTTGACAGATTATTCAGCAGCTTGTGCTTTATTTTCTGGGAGACGAATCTGCTGGATATTTTGCGAATTTCCAGAGTCTGTTTAATATGGGATTTGTACTGATTTGACCGATTATGAGCTTAATTTTTCCAATTGTTGCAGAAGTTATGGAAAAAAAAGATGAGAAAAAACTGAATCTCCTTATTTCATTTTTTTATAGTTATTTTTCTGTTTTTACACTAAGTTTCAGTGCCCTACTCATAGCCCTCGGTCCTGAAATAGCAACTGTTCTTTTTTGAGAAAAATTTCGTTTATCATGAGAGATCAGCATCTGGGGAACCGGTTTCCTCATATTTAATATCCTATCAAATTTCAACTTTGCAATACTTGGATGAATTTGAGCAGTAAGACAAAGAGTTTACATCCTAGTAGGAACATTAGCATTAACAATCCTCATAAGTAACCTTTCTATTTACCTTTTTGGACTCCTATGAGCTGTAGTATGATTTTGAGTTGGCTACTTCTTTGCTTGGGGACTAAGCTTGATTTACTTAAAGAAAAAAATATACTTTCAACCAGATTGGAAATTTATATGATCAAATGTTTTAATTATTTCTATATTAACACTTTGTATTCAGAATAGTAAGCATTTAGTATTTGTTATAGAGAATAATAGACGAAATAATCTCTTATATCTTATTACTATCTGAATCTGATCTTTTCTTCTAATTTTTTTATGGAATATCAAGAAATATAGCCTCTTAAAACAAGAAATTAGAAATTTAAAAAAAATTACTTAAGTATAAAATAGCGAAATCAAAAGATTTTTTTAATTCATTATATAGAGATGGAAACAATTCTCATCACTTGATCCAGTGGATTTATCTGATATCATGTCTCAAAAAAACTCCTAGAACAGGGGGGAATAGTGATTTGACTCGACAATGAAAATGATTACTATGATATAAACCTAAAACATGCAAGAAGACAAGAGCTTGAAAAGTTTGAAAACTTCAGTTTCTATAAAGGCAATCTAGAAGATCTAGCATTTGTAAAGAAACTCTTTGAAGAAAATAGAATAGATAAAGTATTGAATCTTGCTGCGCAGGCTGGTGTAAGATATAGTCTTGTTAATCCTTATGCATATATTCAGACGAATATTGTAGGTTTTCATAATCTCATTGAACTATCAAAGCAACATCACATCAAAAACTTTGTCTACGCCTCTAGCGCTAGTATCTATGGAGCGAATAAAAAAATGCCTTTTACTGTTGGGGATCAAACTGATACTCCGATAAGTCTTTATGGAGCAACAAAAAAAGCAGACGAACTTATCGCACATAGTTATAGCTTTTATTTCAAGTTACCAACAGTTGGGCTCAGATTTTTTAATGTTTATTGACCTCGAGGAAGACCTGATGGAGCATTTTTTATCTTTGCAAAAGGAATCTTAGAAGAGAAAGAAATCCAGGTATTTAACGAAGGGAAAACGATTAGAAATTTCACCTATATTGATGATATAGTAGATGGAGTGATCAAGTCTCTAAATTATATTCCAGAAAATCATTACGAAATCTTCAATCTGGGGAATACAAACACCGTTGTACTAAACGATATGATCTCTTACATTGAACAAGAATGTGGGAAATCTGGAAATAAAAAATATCTTCCTGCTGACTTAGCAGACATTCCTGAAAGCTGAGTTGATATAGATCATTCTCAAAAACTTCTCTGACGGGAACCAAAAATTCCTATCCAAGAAGGAGTGCACCAGCTTATCAAACGATACAGAGAATACTATAAGATATAATCAGAATTTATCTTTTTAATATAAATTCACTATGAAAACTATTGCAATCATTGGACTTGGATATGTAGGGCTCCCACTAGCCTACCATCTCGCAAAAAAAGGGAACAATCTCATCGGATTCGACATTTCTGAGCAAAAACTCTCTGAGCTGAAAAATGGATTTGATGCAACAGAAGAAATCTGAAACAAAATCGCAGAAGTTAATATCCACTATACCAACAATCCAGAAGAATTAAAAAAGGCTGAAATCTTGATCGTAACTGTACCAACTCCAGTTGATCATGACAATAACCCTGACTACACACCACTAATCAAAGCATCGACAATGATAGGTAAAGTCCTAGAAAAAGGACAAACTGTTGTATATGAATCGACTGTAGACCCTGGATGCACTGAGGAAATCTGTATCCCTCTTCTAGAAAAAAATAGCGGCCTGAAATATATTCATGATTTTCATGTAGGATACTCTCCAGAAAGAATCAACCCATGAGACAAAGAGCATACTGTAGATAAAATCGCAAAAGTAGTATCTGCCTCTGATTCAGAAACATTGGAAATTCTAGCGAAAATGTACTGATCGATTACAACAGGGACAATTCACAAAGCACCAAGCATAAAGGTTGCTGAGACTTCAAAAATTATTGAAAATACCCAAAGAGATATCAATATTGCAGTAATCAATGAAATTGCAAAAATTTGTGATAAAATGTGAATAAATACGTATGATGTCTTGGATGCAGCAGCAACTAAATGGAATTTTCTCAAGTTCACTCCTGGACTTGTAGGAGGTCACTGTATTGGAGTAGATCCTTATTATCTAGCTAGAAGAGCAATAAAAGTCTGACTTCATCCTGATGTTATCCTTGCAGGAAGAAGAATAAACGATGATATGCCAGTTCGAGTTGCTCATCAGGCAATAAAGCTCCTTATCCAGGCAAACAACAAAGTACAAAATGCAAATATTCTAATATTAGGACTAACCTTTAAAGAAAATGTTCCAGACTTTAGAAATAGTAAAATAGCAGAGACTATCAGAGAACTCAAAGAATTCTGAACTAACATTGCTGGGTATGATCCTTATCATGAATATCTTAGAGACTATGATAGAGAAGAACTTAATCTTACCTCAGAAGAGATACTTACTACACTTACTAATGAAAATAAATACGATGCCATCATTTATGCTCAAAATCATAAGGAATTTGAGCAGCTTGATATTAAAAGCCTTCTCAAGGAAGATTGAGTGCTTTTTGATGTAAAAGGGAAATTAAGAGGACAAGGATTTAAACACTATAAAAGCTTATAAACAAATGAGAAAAGGATCTGATTTACTCCCTTTTATGAAATAGTCATAGATAATGCATACAAAAACAAAGAAAGCTGGTTATATCTTTCGTATTGATGATGTCACACCTTGAATGAACCGAGATAATTTTTTGAGGTTAGAAAAAATCTTTGATACATACGCTATTAAACCAATCATTGGACTAGTCCCAGATAATCAAGATAGACAATTATGACTTGCAGAATACACAGCAGAATTTTGGGAGAAAATGAGAAGTTTAGAGGAAAAATGACGAATCATTGCACAGCATGGGTATCAACACCTCTACACAACACACAACAGTGGAATCATAGCTCTCAATAACTATAGTGAATTTGCCTGACTCCCCTACAAAGAACAATATGAAAAAATTAAAAAGGGAAAAGAAATCCTTGAAAAGCACTTAAAAAAGGAAATAAAATGGCGAATGGCTCCAGCACATAGTTTTGATGAAAATACATGTAAGGCACTAAAAGAATTAAAATTTAAATATATCACAGATGGGATAGCCCTTTCCCCATTTTCAAGAAAAGGTCTCAAATGGCTACCTCAACAACTTCGAAAGCCAATAAAAAAAAGAAACGGAATCTGGACCATTTGTCTGCATCCCAATAGCTATAGTCCAGCTTTTATTGATAATATAGAAGCATTCTGTAAAGCTGAATCTCAGCACTGTATCAATACTACTGAATCCTTGGATTATAGCTCCCCACGAAGGAAGTCAGTTTTTTTCTATAGATTTTATGCTGAACAAAAACTCTATCGTTGACTACTTCAAATCAAAAACCTAATTACCTTTCCTTATAGAAAGAGTAAAGAATGCGGGAGCTTTTTGACACGACTGAGGGGGGGGGCAAGATACCTTAGACATTACCTCGCATATAAAAGATATCACTTTGATAGATGGCATATTTTGCCAGCTGAATGGAGACCCTATACAACCTATGTAGCAGAAATCATCAACAGTGATGACAAAAGCAGAAAAGGCACTGTCCTTGAAATCTGATGCGGACTGGGAGAAATTCTCTCAAAGATTAAATCTCCAAATAAATATGGATTTGATACTGCACCAGAAGTGATCAATGCAGCAAAAAAACTGTATCCCTCTAGCAATTATTCAGTAGGATCATTTGATACGATTAAATGATACAAAATAGACTACCTAATAACGGTTAATTTTATCCATGCTATCCCACCAGAAGAGCTGAAAAGCTACTATGCCACCTTATGCAGAGAGAATACCATAAAGATGATTATTGTTGATGAACTCCACAACAATAACAACTATCGTTTTAATCACAACTTTTCAGAAATTCTTCCATCAGATTATGTGTGTATAAAGAGCTCTCCATACTTTGCTGGGAATAGAAAAATAGTAGTATTTAGTAAAAAAGAAAAATAAAGCCATTTTTTTAGTTTCATAAGACTAAAAAGTAAAATATGCAAAATATCGTAATCATTATTCCTTCTCTTCAGTTTTGATGAGGAGCTGAAAAAGTAGCCTCAATTCTTGGAACTGAACTTCATAAAGAATGATATGATATTTCTTATCTTACTTTCTATGATAGCAAAGAAAAATATCCATTCAAGTGAACCTATTACACCCTAAATGAAGATCAGACTTCTTCATTTTTTGGTAAAATAAAAAAATTATTTACCAGAGCTCTGAAAATCAAAAAATTTTGCAAAGAACATAAGATTAATACTGTGATTTCCCTGATGGAAGATGCTAACATACCAACAATCATCAGCCGCCTTTTTGGTAATGATTCAAAAATAATCGTATCAATCCATCATAGTATTGCAGCATATGGCAAGGGACTATACCGCTTATGTATTAAACATCTGTATAGATTTTCAGATACTATCACCGTACTTACCAGTTATGAAAGACAACAACTAACACAAAATTTCAAAATTCCAGCACAAAAAGTGCAAATAATTCCTAATGGACTCAATCTAGATGAAATAAAAGAGAAGCAAAAAGCTGAACTTCCAGGGAGATATACTGCTCTCTTTGAAAATAAAAAATTTACATTTATTAGTGTTGGACGCCTCAATCCCATCAAGAATCAAGCCCTCATGATCCAGAGTTTTATCAAGCTTAACAAGAAGTATCCAGATACTCAGCTTATTATTCTAGGGGAAGGAGAATTAAGACCTCAATTAGAAAAAGAAATCTGAGACAATTCAAATGTTTACCTTTTAGGAAACCATGAAAATATCTTTCCTTTTTTAATGAAAAGTGATTGTTTTGTCTTAAGTAGTTTGTCTGAATCTTTTTCTCTAGCAATTCTTGAAGCAATGGCATCTTGACTTCCAATTATTAGTACTAAGACGCAGTGACCTAAAGACATTCTATGAGAAAATACCTATGGTATAACAACTCCGAATAACGACAAAACAGCTTTCTCATCGGCAATGGAACTATTATTAAATGACAAAGAATGCTATAACTCATATAAAGAACAATGAAGGAAAAGATATACAGATTTTTCCAGCGATAAAATAATAGAGAAACGAAAATCGGCTTTAGAAAATTAACTATTTCTTTTTAAGAGAATATTTTTTTGAGGATAGGTATTCTCCTCAGTCAAGGTTATAGGGGCAAAACCATGATCGACATCAAATGCATTAAATCAAAGCTCATAAATAAAGTCTATAAACTGAACAGTATAGTCTTTTCCAAATTCTTTATAATATTCTGGAGAAAATTCGAGCATAATTTCCAATGTTCTATTTTCTTGCAGTAAGTTTCTCATTCACTTCAAAACCTCAAATTCATATCCTTCGACATCGATTTTTATAAACTGTACTCTTGATTTATCAAAATCTAAGTCTAAATCATCAAATTTCTTCATTTGAATTTGTTCAATATCTCATTGATAATCAACCATAATTGAACTTTTCCCCGAATCTGAGTCTATTAAATGAATCTTTGAAGTTTCTTCCTTATTTCATAATCAAAAATTAAATGCTGAGACATTTTTAATACTATTTATCTCAATATTTTTCAATAAGGACTCATAATTCTTCTTGACAGGTTCAAATGCAATAACTCTTCAATCTAATCAAACTTTCTTTGATGCAATTAAAGAATAGTAACCTATATTCGCACCAATATCAAGAAAAACACTTCATTTTTTTATATTATGACAAAAATAGGAAGAGGTCCCTTCTTCATAATATCATTTAATCGCAACTTCTTTAGCAAGAAAAGAATTTGTGACATCAGCTATTATCTTTAAATCTACTCAACCAATCGTAATTAAATACTGTCTATTTCATTTATACTTTTTTTTAAACCATCTATCATGAAGATAATACATTCGTTTAAATGGAGGATATTTTCATATTCCTGTTCAATACAGTTTCTTAATTAATGACCTTATCATCTCTAACAATTTTAAAAAATAAATATTTCTCGTAATGGTTTCACGTTTGACCTCTAAACAAATTCTACAAAAAAACTATCCACAAATATAATCAAGCGTTTTTTTCATTACATGTAAGTATGCATATTCATTCTTGGACCTAAGATAAGCTGCCTTTGCTATTTCTATTCTTTCCTTCTCATTTTTCAAGTAATACTCAATCTTCTCAATAGCCTCATCAATACTTCCATAACAAACAATCTCTTTCCCATCTTCAAATACCCTAGACATTCAGAGCTTATTATCACAAACCTGCATCACACCATTACTCGCCAATTCATACATTCTACTATTACTTGGTCATTTATAGGGAACTAAATGCAGATTAAATCAGATTTTTGCTCTTCTGTATACCTCCAAAAGTTCATCTTCAGTCAGTTTTTGGATATATCAAAGTCTAAAGAGCTTGTTACAAATCTTATAAAAAATTCCTTTCAATGATTTCCGATCTCCATTCCCTTGCGCTCAATAGAGTTTTAATCTATCTCCGAAATGCCTTTTGAGCTTTGAAATCCTAAAAAATTTGGGAGGATTCATATTACCTATATAACAGAGCTCAATATCTCTATTATCAAAACGGATATCTTGATTGATATGATCAGCTCTAGCTCACAAAGGAACCCATATTGGGTTTCATCAATACTCTCTTAAGACATCAGCAATCGTTTTTCCCTCCTTATCATACATTACCCCAACATGGAAGTGATAATCATAATACTTAGTATAAGGCAGCGAGCAATACTTAATAGCGCTGGTGTCATCATCTGCGGTGGACAAAGCAATAGTTATTCATTCCCTTTTTAATAAATTTAGAAAATCTGGATGCCAATACTGTCCTGTACTCGTAAAAATACAAGCCTTTATTTTCTCTTCTCTACAAAAAGACAATAATGATTGATAATAATCTTTTAAATCAGAATTTTTTTTGTAGGTTTTATCCAAACCAGAAAACGAAACTCTATTCAAAAGATCGTGAGAAAATAGAGAGGTAAACTGCTTCCTTTCCAAAAAATAAAAGGTATATTCTCCACTCTTTACTAATTCATCAAACTCTTGTTTATAATAGAGTAGCATCTGAATATCAAAGAGCACCTTCTTATCCCCTTTTCCCAAAACGGTATGCTTAATATGCATTTTAAGATTTCTCAGCTACTAAATACACCTCCCAGAGAAAAGCCCTAAATGGAGGCAATCTAAGCCACTTCTGAGCACTTTGAGGAAAGAATCTCGTATTAGAATATTTAGATTCAATCACTCTTAGACCAGCATCCTTTGCTAAATGTTCTAGCGAACCATGAGTCGAAGGCCTCTGATGCGTAGGATCATCCCAGAAATACCAAGTGTAAGGCGTCGGCGTAAAGAGCATCAATTTCCCTCCTTTTTTTAAAACTCTCGACATTTCTCAAAAGAGCGCAATTTGCTCATTACTCAAAATATGCTCTAAAACATGCGAGCAATAAATAAAATCAAAGGTTTCATCAGGGTAATCCAGTTTCCCTTTGGAAATATCACATTCCTTAACATGTAATCATTTTTCATTACAGAATTTTACCAGATCTGGGTTATAATCAACACCATGAAAATCAATTTTCTTATGCTTTCGCTTATCATAAAAACCACCGACCGCACATCAAATATCTAACACCACATCTCATTTTTTCAGCAAAAGATCAACCTTCTCATCTTTCCAACCTAAAGATTTAGAAGTACTTTTATTTCCTTCTATATATCTTTTTGCATAATAAGGTAATTTCATCAATAGTGAAGAACAAAATAAAAATTCTGACTTTAGATCTACTTTCCCATCAATTTCAAGATCTCAAGAAATTGAACTCAATAATGATTAATATCCAATAGATATCAATACTTTCACTTATAGGGATATCTGAGAACTTTTCAAATCATATTTGTATCCTCTCCCAAGATGACCTCTCTCGCTCCACTCTTAAAATCAGTCGTAATAATCGGAATCCCTAAAAATCTTGCCTCCAATAAGACATTTGGAAATCCTTCTACAGAGGAAGCATAAAGAAAGAAATCTGATTTTGCAACATATTTAAAGATATTTTTTTGCTGACCAAGGAAAAAGATACTATCCTCCAGTCCATATTCCTGAGCTTTTGTCTCTAGAAAACTCCTCTCTGGACCATCTCAGACAATAAGCCATATCCAATTTTTATTCTTCAAACAAGATAACGCATCCATAATTATTTCATGGTGTTTCTCTTTGATAAGTCTACCGACGGTAATGTAAACACGCTTATTTCTAATTTTTTTCTGAAGTTCATCCTCAAGAGCCTCTCTAGAAAGCAGCATTATTTTCTCCTCATCAATACTATTATAGACAACTTCAATTTTTTGCTCTGAAATGCCTAAATAAGCAGCAAGATCGTGTCTATTTTCTCTAGAGTTCACAATAATTTTAGCTGCCCTCGGATAAAGAATTTTTATAAAGAGTTTTTGAAGCCATCCAAAAAAACCTGTAAAAAAATTTATATGTGTTCTAAAAGAAATCTTCGCTTCACGCCTAGCTAAAATATGAATAAAATTAGAGATTTCCAAGAAACTAATTCCATCATCTAGTCAATATTTCTTCCTAAGAGACTGAAAACGATAGATAAACCGAGGCAAAGCAAAAAATAAACAAAAATTATCACTAATCGTAGAAAGAGGAATATGAACGACTCATTTTGGTAAATCGTATAAACAAGCAGACTTCAAAGTAAAAACATAAACTTGAAATCCTTTTTTGATTAACTCATTTGCCTGGTTGATAACGACCCTCTCAGCACCTCCTATCTCCAAAGAATTGATCAAGAAATAGTATTTTCTATCCGTCTCAGATTTTACTTTTTTCATACCAATTTCTCATAAATTTCTAAATACTCCTGGGCTCCTCTCTTCCAGTCAAACCTCTCTCTCACTTGCTGATAAGAAACTCAATTCACTTTTCAAACAAGAGCTAAAGCCTGATTTAATCCTTTTTTCAAAGCTTCAACATTTCAGGGCTCAACAACAATAAAATCCTCTCCATCTGCGATTTCTCTCGTTCCACCGACATCTGTAGCAACGGTAATGCACTGAGCAAACAAAGCTTCAATCACCGTCGTCGGTAAACCTTCTTGGAGACTAGGATTCACAAAAATATCCCAGGAAGGGAGCAAGCTATGCTGAATTTCCTCCTTATCCTGAAACCCTAGAAACTGCACCATCCCTTCTAATCCTAAGTTCTTCACCAGCTTTTCAAGGCTATTTCTCTCTTCGCCATCTCCAACAATTTGCAAGGTCAAATGAGGATTTTCAACGACTAAATCAGCAAAGGCAGAAATCAAAAGGTCGACTCCTTTCAACTTTACCAGCCTTCCAACAAAACCAAGGGAAACCTGATCAGTCTTCTTTTCTTTTCTCCTCATCTCTGGAAAATCCAATCCCCTATAAATCACTTTAGTAGGCGTTTTAGAAAACTTTCTGATAAAAGGAAGATTTCATTTACTAATAGCTACAATCTCATCCGCACTATTGAAACACAGCTTCCCGAGGGTATAATCATAGGCATTTGAAATCCAAGACTTCCACCGAACCAATCCCTTCACCAGTCCAGAACCATGTTCTACATGCACCCATTTTTTCTTCCACAACTTCGCACAAAGTCCTCACAGAAAAGTAGAGAGAAAAAATCTGGTATGGGTCTGGATAATATCAGGATTTCGCTTTTTCACTTGCTTTAAAACGGATCGGAACTGCGGAATCCAAAACTTTGGAAAAGGATAATTATGAATAAAATCAAACGCAGGCAAGACGAAGACTTTATAGCCATCTTGTTCATAGCTCTGGAGCGATTTTTGACCAACAGAAAAGGTGACATTGAGAACTTCTCAGCATTTTTCACTGACAAAATATTTACTAAACTCCTCTGCTACCGTTTCCAAGCCTCATTTATGTGGTGGAAAGTAGGGAAGAAATTGAACCACTTTCACTTGTTGCATCCTGATTTTTAAAACATTATGTTAAATCTTCGCTCTAAAATCACTACTATTGTGGGTTTTAACTCCAAGTCCATCTCTAATTTCAATACCTAAATCCCCACATACTTGCACTTCCGGGATATTCCCAGCAAATCTATCTCCTCATTTCCCAAAAATAATCTTCGTTTCTGCTCAATACTTAGCCCTAATCTTCTCTGCCATCGCTCTAATGCTCTCACAAACTGATCAATCCTCATCAACAGCCAAAAAAACCTGATCTACCCCTTTGATTGAATCAACGACTTTCATCCTAAACTACTGATCCTGAAAAACCTCAGATTTTCAGGTTTTTAATTTTGCTTGCTCATCATTATTCACGATTACCCAAAGCTCATCTCCAAGCTCTTTGCACAGCTGCAAGCATTCAATATGCCCAGGATGAACCGGATTAAAATATCACGAGGTAATCACTATCGTTTTCATTATCCTCTGAATAAACTAAAAGCTACCTTGGCATCACAAATCTCTTATTATAATAGGCAATATTCTTTAGTAAGCCTCTAAACCACACCAAATCTTCACCGGAAAAGGAAGCAAGAAGTTGATCTTCAGTTTTTTCTGCACAAAAAGAATCCCAATTTTTTGCAATAAGATCAAAGAACCCTTTATTATCATCCAGAGAAATCCAAAGCTTCAAAATTGGCTTTAGCTCCTCTATTGTCTCCATCATGACCTTAAAAACCTGATCAGCTTTTTTTATTTTTATCCCCAAAATATCGCGCACATAGACCATCAAAAGAATTTCATTTTTTTCACGAGAAGGAGCCTTTTCTTTCTGCTCAAGATAAACAAATAGCAATGCTAATCAAAAAAAGGTCTCCCTGACACTTCCAAAAAGTGCAAGCAAAAGGGCATCATCATATTGCTTTCAGAGTTTCAAAACTTCTAACTTTTTAAAAAACGAAAAGCTGATCCAAAAATCCAGTTTATAAAGTGTATCTTTGAGATTGACAAGATCATTTTCCTGTAAAGATAAGGATAAAACGCGCACAAAAGCCTTAGAATCCTTGATCTGTGAAAGAATCGGAGCATAAAAAGCCTCTAAAAATTTATCAGCCCCTAACTTAACCATCTCCGAAACCTGTTCTCCAAACTGTGTTTTAAAAAGTTCCAAAATCTGAGTATTTTTAATGGTAAGTTTGGTATCCTTAGGATTTAAGTCTTGAAAAAATGAAGCGATCATCCCCTCAGTATAGAGTTTAATCACAGAAAAGTTGGTCGTCACTTTGGAACTATCTCCTTTAAGTGGCATAGAAAACTTGTTTTTCCCAGCCCTGATATTCTCATTAATATAGCTGTAGTAGTACAGATTTTTGGCATATTGGTACAAAATTCCACCGAAATACTCGAGCTGCACCTCCGACCCCAGCAAACTATTGAGAGAATTTTTAGTAAAAAAATCCAAAATCTCAGGCTTCAAGAGCCTTAAATAAAAGCTGTCTCCTCTGGCAGTCGTAAAGCCACCGAGCAGAGTAACATAAAAGTTGAGAAGCCTCTCCGTCACTTTAGATTCCCTTTTAATCCTCTCAGGCACATCAAAATTTGAAATATCATCTCCATTATCAATCGCGGAGAGCATTTCATCGATATCTTCCAAAATATCTTCTTTCCCCTCGGATCTGAGAAGTTTGATAATATAGTTCTGAACCCCCGCAAAGAATCAGTATTTGTATTTTTTATACTCCAAAAGATACTCAAAAAGCTGAGGAAGTTGCTCATCAGAAGTAAGGAAGGATTGCACCAATGGATCAAGCTCTGTCTTATCAAAAATCCTCGCAACAATGGTCTCCACGGCAATAATCGGATTCGCATCACCAAAAAGATACTTAATCAAAATATCCGCAGGTCGCACCATATTGAGAATACTCTGCTCCAGTGCAGAAGAATGAGGAAGATATTTTGTCGTCGCATAGTTCTCCTTAAAAGCCTTGATCAAATTAGTCTGTTTAGTTTTTCAAAGAAGCCAATCTAGATAATCAGTATCGGAAGATTTCTCAGCAAGCAGACTATTAAGCTTTTTATAAAAATGGAAAAGGAGAAAGCAGAATGCCGTCTCTTGTAAAACTGCTTTTTTAACAGCAAAAAAATCTGAATCAGAAATCTTAGTTTGTAGCTGCTCAAAAGTAATCTTGTAAAAATCAAAGAAAACCTCAACAAACCAATTATAATTCTCCTGATCATGCTCTGATGGAAAAACCTTAACCCTAGAAACAAAAGTAAAACTCAGCAAAAAAACCGTATAAATCAGCTGAACAAAATAATACTCCGGGAAATTCGTCATCGCCCGCCTAAAATAGAGCGTCGCAAGCAAAGATACTCCATTCGCTAGATTCGCAGGAGAAAAAAAGAGCGTTCCATTAAGATTTGCAGCTACCGCATAGGCGAAATAGATTTCTAAATCCTTCTGTTTATCAGAATTTGGATTCTCTCCAAATCCCATTTTAAATTCTATGGGATCCAAGTTCACATCAAAGAGATTCAGCTTATGATTTTCTATAATCTTCCTATTAATAATCGAAAAAAATTCCTTGGCAGAAATGAAGCCAATAAACATACTTGCAGGATTGACAGCATTATGAATCGTTGAATTAGGAAACTTTGTCAGCAAAAGCCTCTTGAAAAGATGCATAAAGAGAGAACATAACTAAAAAAACAAGAACCAACAAAAATATAGTATAAAAGAATGGTAGTTTTTCAAGTCAAATTACTTCAAGATTGCCCTAAAAGAAAGTTCTTTTTATTTACTTACTAATAAAACTAAAAATAAGCAAATATTAAAAATATTTCGACGCTCCTCAATTAGAGCTTTCGAAAAATGCACACAACGAAACCAATTCTGGAGGCTATTTTCGAACTGTTTTTTAGTTTGCTTCGATACTCCTTGTTTGGAACTTTTTTTAAATGAAAAGGTGGAGAGCAATATCATTATGCAGCTCTGTGAGTTTCGATGCTGCTCGTTTGGAGCTTTTTTTAAATCAGTAAAAAATTCTGATTCATTCAGCGGTTGGTTGTTTCGATGCTCCTTTATTGGAGCTTTCTTTAAATGAGCTATCAAGATTATCTTGATTGTCCACTAGAAATTATACAAGCGGTTATGGTCAGAATGGTAATGAAAAGTAAGAAATAATTATCGTATCAAAATAAGAAGTGCTACCGCTACCACCAAAGCGAGTAAAGATAAAACTACAAAAAAAAGCGGAGTATCAGATTTTTGATCTTTGTTTATGAGATTATAAATCACGGATGACTTTGTAGCTTGAGGGAAATCCTTATAAAGATTTCAGTACATAATATTAACCAGTAAATAAAGTAACAGAATTATAACAGTTTTATTTTAGAATGCAAGTTGGAATGGCTATGAAAAATTCAATAGAGATTATCATCTCTGCAACCGACAGAGCTTCTTCCGCTTTGCAAGAATCTTCTCGTTCTCTCAAAGATTGGGCAACAAAAAATGAAATTCCTCTACAAAGACTAAAAATAGTCGGACAAGAGACCTTTTCAATACTCTCTAATAAAGTTCTGGAGCTCACAGATAAAGCCAGCAAGACCAAAGAAGCAGAAGATGCAATGAGGAGTAAACCCAATAAAATCCCGGACAAAAAGATCCTCATTCAAAAAAAGGCCCCCTACAAAAGAGAGCCCAGACAAAAAAACTACTTAATCTCAGTAATCGTAAATGACCAATTCAAAGGCACTATAGTCTCCACAGGATTCCCATCCAAAACAACCTGCTCTACCCCATCTTCAGTCACAGCAGCCGTTGTCAAAAACGACGCATCTCCCATAGTCACGCGAGTTCCTACCTCACTAGGCAATCACATCTCAGCAAGGACCACTGATGTCTGCTTCTGAAGAAGCGAATCATCATGCTGAGTCAAAGGATCAGTCAAAATTCAAGTTCTGACTTCATCCTTCTTTGCTCCCTCCAAAAGCTGATAAAGAGCAGTCCCTGTAAAGTCAAGCACCATATCTTTCTTCGTCCCGGAGGCAACAGTCTCCTTCGTCTCTGGATCTACCGCAACATAAGAAAAGCTGACTTTAGCGTTGGGTTGGACACTATGAGGCGACATACATCATCCCAAAAGGAGCATCATTGCACACAATAACGCAACTCCTCCACCCAAAAAAGAAAAACTTGATCCTTCTGTTTTCATACACTTTTCAATAAAAAAATAAAAGATAATCAAACTACAAAAACTTATGCTGATTTCTTCTTTCCTTTCTTAATATCCCTCTTCAGCTCGTTAATTCCAGACAAGAAAAACTGCTTTATACCACGAGCTTTAGGTTTTGCAGTGTCCTCCATAGCAGACAAAACCGCCTCTGATTGCTCAGTATCTTCAATATGAACAACAGTTCCAAGAATCATTTTCATCATCTTTTTGTGCAGATTTTGTTCTAGAGACATAAAGGGAAAGAAAAGATATAAAGACTTCCTGAGGGTAGGGATTTGAAAAAGAAAAGCAAGACTTTATCCAAAAAATCTTTTACGCAAGCATAGAAGCAATCTTCTGATAAAGTTCACTGGAAATCTGCTCTCTGCTTTTCATCTCACCCTGCTCAGCACAAGCAATTTGAATCCAGCCATACTTCTCTGCTACATAACGAAAAGCTTCACTTGCCTTTCTCATATGGTCAGCATCGTTTTCGTGAATATCTTTTGATTTGTCCATATTAGGCTTTTCAACTTTCAGAGCCAGATTTCTACTAATTTCTGGATCTAAATAGAGAAAAATCTGAATATCAGGACGGGGAATCCCCAAAAGCTCGTATTCAAATGCTTCCAACCATTCCAAAAAGCGATCCCTTTCTGCGAGATCATCAATCTTTCCTGCCTGATGCCCCATATTTGCAGATACATAACGATCAGAAATCACAATCTTCCCTTCTTCAAGCCATTTTCTAATCTGAAAAGAGGCAGAAAACCTATCTACCGCATACAGCACCGAAGCCTGATAGGGAGAGACCTCAGCCGCAGTCCCAAAGCTCCCGCTCAAATACTCCTCAGTAGGCCCTGCAGACTTTTTTCCATACTGTGGAAAATCAATCTTCTCGACTTCATAGCCCTCAGATCTGAGACGCTGAACAAGGAGTTCAGTTTGGGTCTTCTTTCAGCTTCCATCAGTCCCATCAATGACAATCAGCTTTCCTGTTTTTTGCATCACTCTAAAAAAATAAGAGAATAAAATCAGATCCAAATGTAAGAGTCTTTACGAAAAATACAAGAGCAATCACCGCCATACTCATTCCACCGAGATGAGAAAAGGAAACCTAGCTAGCCCCCTACTACGCCGACTTCATCTTCTTAAAATCAGGCACAAAAATCAGCACCGTAAACACCACTCCGATCGCATCAGTAATTGGGAAGCTGAGCCAAACCGCTTGGAGTTTATCCTCTCGCAGCCAAAGCATCAAGAAAAGCACCGGGATAAAAACGATAAGTTGCCTGAGTAAGGTCAAAAGAAACGCCTTTTTCACAATTCCTAAAGCCTGATACATCGAAGAGGAAACCACCTGAAATCCTACTACTGCAAAGCACGCTACGACCATCTGAAGCACCTTTCCCGTATTGGCAATCAGTTGAGGATCTTCAGAAAAAAACGACACCAAAAAGGTCGGGAACACCCGATAAATCAAAGAAATCGCTGTCGTAAAAAGCGTCAAAATCTGGATTCCAAGCAGAACGACTTTTTTCACACGATCAAGACTTTTCGCCCCATAATTATAGCCGATAATCGGTTGCATTCCCTGCACGATTCCAAACATCGGCATCATATACAGCTGCAAAACTTTGTACACAATCCCATAAATCGCGATCGCTTCTGTTCCACCATATTTCCTGAGATAATTATTGATCAACGCCGTCGTTAAACTTGCCACAATCTGCCTAAAAAAACTCGGCAGTCCAATCAGAATTATTTCTTTTGCACTCTGCAAATGAATACGGAAATGCTTGATCGCGATCGGGATCACATTCTTCGGACTCAAATAATACCACAGCATCATCCCGCAAGAAACGATCCAGGAAATCACCGTCGCCCAAGCAGCCCCAGCCATTCCCCAGCCAAATATCTTCATAAAGACAAAATCCAGAATCAAATTGGTGATCGCACTCGTAAGCATGATCTTCATACTAACCGTCGCATGCCCGACCGACCTAATAATATTGTTGTTGGACATCTCAAATCCCAAAAAGACCGCTCCTAATAAGAGAGGCACCATATAAGCGCTCGCAAACTCCATACTCTCAGGCGTTGCTCCAAAAAGATTCAAGAGCTGCGGCACGAAACAAAGTCAAACCACACTCAAAATGAGTAAAAAGCCGAACGTCATGAGCTGAAGCGTCCCAAATACTTGTCAAACTTTCTCATATGCTTTTGCACCGATACTCCTAGAAATAATAGACGCTGCTCCTACTCCGAACGCCATCGCAAACGCCCCAATAATCATCTGAATCGGGAATACGATACTTGTCGCAGCAAGCCCTTCCATTCCGACATATTTTCCGATAAAGATGGAATCCACAAAGTTATATAACGCAAGGACGAGCATCCCAATCACTGCTGGAGCCGACTGCTTGAGTAAAAGCTTTCCAATAGTTTGTGTTCAGAGTTGTTTTGTTTCTGCCTCCATAAGTATAATTGAAAATAAAGTTCTTTTTTTAGCACGAACCTGAACTATAACTATTCTCAGCCTAAAAAACAAGAGCAATTAAAATTCCCCTCAAATACTACAAAAAAAGATCACTAACAGATAAGACAGAAACACTGATGTATATTCATATGATATTGATGATACAAAGAAACATATTTACAATTGCTTAAATAAATTTGTAAAATATGATATATTAATTATAATATAGTCGTTTTTTAGTTTCTAACGGATATTAAAATGCAAACAAAAAGAATCTCTCAATTTACAATTCTATCTTCGTTATTCGGAATGTTTTATTCCCTTTTTGGAGCACTGTTATTTATTTTAACGCTCAATGCTCACAATAAATTAATCATGAACAACACAATTAGTTCTCTCTTTGGGGAATCTGCTAATAGTGTTGGAATGTTTATCTCTTGATTGGTAGGAGAAATTTATAACACCTATACTATTGTATGAATATGCATTGCTGCCATCTTTTTAGTCATATCTCAAGTATGGGAATTAAAAAACAAATCCTATTGCAAACGATCTCTTGCGTGGTCTCTAGGGAACTTCGCTCTAGCCCTTATAGTGCGATATTTCTTATGATCATCTCTTGCATAGACTCTTCATCATTAACGAATAAACCTCTCCGATAAACGGAGAGGTTTTCAAATCTAATAATTAGTAGAAACTAACTAATTTGATAGCTAGTAAGAACTAATAGCCATGCCGCGAGTAGAGAAGGAGGGGATCACAATAGGAACCCTCACCTTAGCCGTCCCCGAAATGGCTTGGAAGGTTTCCAACCTACATTACCATACAAGCAAAAACCAAAAAAGCCTGAATAAAAATCTAAAGATTCCTTTCTTCTCTGGTAATCACCGTTTGTGGTCAGGTTTTCCCGGTTGTTTGGACCATCACAATTACTCCTTTAGGATGCTTTGGTTGAGAAAGGAGTTGGTTCCATTTATAAGGATCAATCGCTCCAAGCCCCTGCAACGATAGCCAAAAAGGTTTTCTCGTATCAATTGTAATGATACCATACCCTTGCGCATCTTTCTCAAAAAAGAAATTATCATTACGTTTCCATCTAGCAACCTTCTCAGATTCTTCTGCCGTGGTATCCGCAATAAGCTCTTTATCAACCTTCTGAAGCTCCTTCCATCCAAACGTGTCATACAAAACCCAAAAATCATACCCAGCTCTCGTTTCAGGATCAATACGAAGTGTAATACGATCAGAAGAGAAAGGAGTATAGACTGAATTCCATGATCCACGCCCTGCAAACGACACTTGATCTCCAGAAATAATAAAATCTTTATTCTTATCGCTACAGTTAATCATGGTTTGTTCTTTCCCCGTCAACTTACAAGAGAAGTACTTCCAATTTTCTGATGAAGCATCTATCCTATTATAAAGGATAATACCCATTTTAAAAAAGATAGGAGCGAGCAGGAGAATAACCAAAACCCACCACATCCGTTTTTTTATCCATTTTTTCATAGAAATAAGAAAAGAAAATAAAAGACAAGCTAAGTATAACCATAACCCCCATTTTGAGCAAATATTCCTCAATAAAAAACAGAAAAATCTGATCCCTTCCAACATTACATCTTAGTAACCAACAAGCCTTTATCCAAGTTTTTGATGATTACCAGAAAAATCTTCCGATTTTTCATACAGAGAAAAAAGACTACTCACAGCCTAACACTCCCCGCATCAATGCAAAAGAAAGATACTAGTAATCTTTTGCGGCATTTAGCAAACCAAAAAAAACTTTTCTCTAGTTCTTTAGGAGAAATAGAGAACAACCATAGCCACTGCAGTAAATATGCAAAAATATCCATTTTACAAAAGTTTCCTGACGAAAATCATCATTTTTCTTGAAGCAGAGGGGTCCGCTTCATTTACAAAGATCATTTTTAATCAAGCGACAAGCTCCACCCGTCATTGCGAGCGACCGAAGGGAGCGTGGCAATCCAGATTTCTTTGCTAGTGGCGTAGTTCGTCCCTTGCTCTATCAGTAAAAAAGCCCGCTAAGTTTACTACTTTATCCAGCGGAGGGGTCCGCCCGTCCCAAAACGTCGTTTTTAATCAAGCGAGAAGCTCCACCCGTCATTGCGAGCGACCAAAGGGAGCGTGGCAATCCAGTGACCTCACACCCGTCATTGCGAGCGACCGAAGGGAGCGTGGCAATCCAGATTTCTTTTCTAGTGGCGTAGTTCGTCCATTACTCCGTCAGTAAAAAATCCCGCTAAATTTACTGCTTTATCCAGAAAAAATTTCCTGGCTCCTAGCGTAGAAACGCTAAAAGCTTTTGAAAGAGGGAAATCGGGGAATCGTTCAAAAAAAGAAAAAATCCCTCATCACGAGGGAGAGCCACCTTTTCAGAAGATCATCATCAAGAGACACTTTAAGCAGTTTCATTCTTAAACCAAGATAGCAAGCTCTCACAAAAAAACTAAAATTCTGGTTCTTTATTTTGTGCGGAAGCATAGAGCGTCTTTTTTACGAAGCGAGGGTTGTTGGTATTGTAGAGTGCAAAGGTAATTTCCGGATAGCTAAGCACAAAGGTGTTTTGAATCGCCTCCTCCACCGCAGAAAGATTCTCCAAACTATCATCACTAAATCAGATTTTTAGAGCTTTTTGATGGGGATTGATCTTTCCATGTTGATTGAGCGCCACGATATGCTCAATAAATTTATCAAAAGCATAGACTTTCTTCTTTGAGGAAGGAGTATTAAAAGGGATTTGAAGGCTCTCCGAATAGTCCTTATTAGCACAGGCAGCATAATAGTTCATATCAAAGAAATCGCGAATAAGATGATCTACACTTGCACCATAATCTCCCAGACGAAGCTTCATCTTTTCCAAAAATTGTTCTCTTTCTTCAAGCGTAAACGCCTCATGCAAAAGAGCTTGATGCGCACTCCTGAGATCCTCAATCGGATGTCCACGAGCAGTGATGATTCCTATAGGGCTCGCCTGCAGATTAGCAAGTTTAAACCTCTCCCACGATGGTCCATAAGCTTTCGCATCTAGTGCATCAAAAAGATCTTGGGTAAGCTTCCCTCATCCAAGCCTCATATTATAATAACACTCTTCCGGATCATTATTGGGGTAAGTCCGCCCCTCTGCTAGTTTTGCCTTAAGCTCACTTTCGGGGATTTCGCACCTCTGCATCTTGCTCCCACCCCACTTTTCTACAAACACCGTGCAATTCGTATGAAGCAAATTATCATCAATATCAAAAGCATAAGCCTTGTGAAACATTCCTCTACTAAAAAATAAAAGCCAGAATAGAATATTTATATTGACTTTTATTTCAAGAGTGATTTTAAAAAAACTCAATGCAATATAAAGAGAGAAAATCTTTTTTAATAGAAAAAAGCCTGATCTTCCTCCCAGAAAAGAGATGAAAAATCAGACTTTTGCTTCTAGTTTTTCTTGGTTCTAAAGAGCGCATACAGCACGACAAACGGAAACGCAAGCGCTTTCTTGAAAGTCGGCTTCGCCCAGAAGAATGCGGGATAATCCTTGAAAATCGTCGTCAAAAACTTTCAAAACTGATTATGTTCCTTATCAGCACAGAAAGGATAAGAGAACATATCTTTCAAGAATATCCACATCCTCAAACGTTTATCTCAAACTAAAATATATTATTCAGCCTTTTTAGTAGTTTTTTTGGCTGGCGCTTTTTTAGTTGCTTTCTTCTCATCAGCTGGAGTTTCCAACTCCCCTACTAATTTAGTATAGAGTTGCTTTTCTACGAAGAATGGTTCCTGTTCACTATTCCAATCAATTTCCAATCCAAGAAGCTCGGTAATTTTATTAAGAATAAAGAACTTTTCAAGGCTCTCTGCCGCTGCAGTTTGCACCCCTTCTACAAATTCTTTCGCTTTTTCTTCTCCAAGCTGCTGGAAATATTCTTTTACTTTTTCAGCAGAACCAAATCTTTTTTCAAGATTCTGCATTCTAACTTTGAGTTCTTGATCAACCATCGTCTTTGGAATAATCACACTTACTCCTGCTTTCCTAACCTCAGTGAGATAGTCTTCTACCGTCTGCACAAGTCAGTTTTCTTGTTTTTGTTTCAAGATTTCTTTCTTGATATAGTCTCTAAGTTCAGCATTCGTCTTTACCTCAGCATCTTTTCCAAAAAGCTTCACGATCATTTCATCATTAAGCTCAGGAAGCACGATTTGCTTCACATCTTGAACAGTAACTTTCAGGCTAGCAGCATCACCTTTCTTGGCATGCAAAACGGCAGGAAGTTTTTTCACATCATATTTGAGTTCTACAAGTTCTCCTTTTTTCTTTCCATCAAAAGTCTTCTCCCAAAACTTATCTTCAGCAAATTCAGTTTCTCCGAGATAGGTCGTTCCCTTTTCTACACTCTTTCCTTCTTTATCAAAAAATTCAAGTCCGAGCTTGGAAAGGGTATCTTTGACAGCAATTGTATCGGTATCTTTGTAGTCAGCATAATTTTTTTGGATATTAAGGAGAGAATCCTCTACTTCCTTTTCTGTTGCCTCAAGACTTAGTGCATTCATCTGCACTTTTTCCCAAGACTTTCCCTTCACTTCTACCTCTGGATACACATCAAGCGAAAAAGAAACGGTCGTAGTTCCCTTATCTTCTTTGGTGTCAAACGCATACGGTTCACCAATAAATTTCAAATCCTTGTTTTCTCCAAGAAGCTCCTGGATTCCTTTATTTACCAAATGTTCGGTAATCGCCATCTGAACATAGGCAGGTTGCACTTTAGATTCCACCATATGAAGAGGCACTTTCCCCGCTCTAAATCCAGGGATATTCATATCTTTTGCAAAATGCTCAAGCACATGATTCTTCACACCAGCCTTTTCTGCATCAGTAAAAGTAAAGGTTACTTGATAATTACATTGTTTTCATTGAGTCAATTGTTTTTCCATCATATATTTCAGTAAGATAAAAGAAATCTGATTTAGATTAGGGATTTACCATTTTTTTGCAAGAGAAAGAAATAAGCAGAGGAAAACCAATAACCAAACAACACATAAAGAACAAATTTTGACTTGCTTTTCAAGATAAGATAATTACGCTAAACTCGTATCAGAATATATGCTGATTCTATCTTTAAGTAGTATCGTGTAAGTATGTGAATTCATACGTGCCATGTCCCCACGAAAATAAAAGGGTAAGAAAGAAAATTTCTAAATTTTTTATTTTTTGGATTAAATGAATACCATGGCAACAAAATTGACTTCAAGAGCTGAGAACTACTCTGAACGATATAACGATTTAGTAAAATATGCAGATTTAGCTGAAAACTCCTCTGTAAGAGGGTGTATGGTGATTAAACCCTATGGATACGCGATCTGGGAAAATATTAGAGATGTCCTTGATGCGATGTTTAAGGCAACCGGGCATCAGAACGCCTATTTCCCACTTTTTATCCCAAAGTCTTTTTTTAGTAAAGAAGCGAACCATGTAGAGGGATTTGCCAAAGAATGTGCGGTAGTAACTCATTATAGGCTCAAAAATGATGAAAATGGCAAAGGGATTGTCGTAGATCCTGAGGCGAAATTGGAGGAAGAGTTGATTGTTAGACCGACTTCAGAAACGATTATCCGAGATAGTTATAGAAATTGGATCAAGTCGCATCGTGATTTGCCACTGCTTGTAAATCAATGGGCAAATGTGGTGAGATGGGAGATGAGAACGAGAATTTTCCTCAGGAGTGCAGAATTTCTCTGGCAGGAAGGACATACTGCTCATGCTACGGCTGAGGAAGCTGATATTGAAGCGAGAAAAATGATGGAAGTGTATTCAGATTTTGTTTCTCATTTTATGGCGGTCTATCATTACAAGGGAGAGAAACCTGAACATGAAAAGTTTGCAGGGGCGGTTAAGACCTATACTTTTGAACCAATGATGCAGGATTTTAAAGCACTTCAGGCGGGAACTTCCCACAACCTCGGTCAAAACTTTGCAAAGGCATTTGATGTAAAGTTCACCAATAAAAATAACGAACTTGAGTATGTCTATGCGACTTCTTGGGGGGTAAGCACAAGATTGATGGGAGGCTTGATTATGGCACATTCTGATGATCATGGATTGGTCTTGCCACCTGCAGTTGCACCGCTTCATCTCGTGGTTGTTCCTATTTTCAAAAATAAAGAAGATTTGGATCAGATTTTAGCGGCTTTGCAGCCTGCTTTGGATCAGCTCAAAGCTTCAAAATTACAAATAAAATCTGATTTCCTCTGAACTTACGATCTCCCTTACAAAGTGAAGATTGACGATGACGATCAGAAATCCCCATGACGAAAATTCAATGAATGGGAACTCAAAGGAGTACCAATTAGAATCGCGGTTGGAAAGAGAGATTTGGAACAAGAACAGGTGGAACTTTTTAGGAGAGATACAATGGAAAAGAAACTCGTGAAGCTTGAAAATCTCGCAGAAGAAATTCAGACTTTGCTTCTTGAGATTCAGGAAAAAATGCTCGCAAAACATCAGCTTTTCACTTTGGAGCATACTTTTACTGCGGATACTTATGAGGAACTTAAAGAAAAAGTAGAACAAGGTTTCGTGCTAGCTCATTGGGATGGAACGAAGGAAACCGCGATGAAAGTCCAAGAGGAACTTAAAGCGACGATTAGATGTCTGCCATTTGATATGCCTGAAGAAGCGGGAATTGATCCTGTGAGCGGGAAACCAAGTGCAAGAAGAGTAATTTATGCAAAAAGTTACTAAAAAAAGGACATGCATAAAAATATCCTCCTCTAAAATTCACAGTAACCCAAACAATAATTAATTCAAAAAAAGCCTGAGACATCTCAGGCTTTCTTGATAAATTCTTCTTCAAAAATTATTTCACAGCAGCTTTGAAGTCAGAACCAGCCTTGAAAGTAACAACCTTCATTGCAGGGATCTTAATCTTCTGCTTAGGATTCTGAGGATTAACTCCTTCTCTAGCCTTTCTCTTAGAAGCCTTAAAAGTTCCAAATCCTTGAACTCTAACTTCTCCCTGTTTCTTAACACCAGTAATCACAGTTTCAATAAAAGCATTTACTAATTCAGCAGCAAGCTTCTTAGATACTCCAAGTTCGTTTGCCAAACTAGCAATAAGTGCTGTCTTTGTCATTGTTGTAACAAAATAAGATATAAAAAGTACTTTGTACAGCGATATAATACTGGAGTTTCTCACTTTTTCAAGAGAATTTAACAGTTTTTCACCCTTTTTTTACTTTTAGGGAAACAAAAGGAAATCAGGCTCAACAAGCCTATTTTTAAAAGACGCCCACAAGAAGAACAAGCTTCTAGATATTGACATACCATATTTTTGTTATAAAAAAGCAAATATTTCTAGATAAAAACCTATCCGAAGAAAATACAACGTTATTGAACAACAAAAAAATCTATAGCGGAATCGCTATAGACTTTTCTAACTTAGAAGGAAGAAATCTGACTTTCCTCCTCTGATTGCTTATTTCCCATTTACTGAAACAATCTGCTGGTTGTATTTATTCTGCTCAATTAAATCCACCATTGCTAATGCATAATCTGCATAACTAATAGCACTTTCTCCTCTGCTATTCAATGCAAATTCACCATTTCAGAGACTATAAGCTCCTCTATTCTCAATCTCAGGTCTAAAGTCAGCTGGTGGGCAAACATAAATCCAATTTACATTAGCTCTTTCTCTAAGCTCTAGAAAAGCTTCTGCCTCAACATCAGCTAAAACCTTAAATTCAGCTGGGAAATCTGGAGAGTCAACCAATCTAACTCCCTTTTCCTTATCTACAATCAAACTTCCTGCTCATCAAACTATGAATAACTTACCATTTTGTCACTCTACAAGATCTGCAAGGTGTCTAAGAGAAGTAATATGAAAAGGAAATTGTTCCTCATTCCACACACCGAAAGCATCAACAACAGCATCAAATCCCTGCAAATCCTCACGGGTCAAGGCAAAAAGATCCTTTTGTAAAACATGCTGTGCTTGAGACTGATTTTCACTGCGGACAATAGCCGTTACATCAAATCCTCTTTTTACCGCCTCATTTGCGATCAATTTCCCAGCTTTCCCATTCGCTCCAATTACTGCAATTTTCATCATTTTAATATTCTTTAATAAAGTAAATCACTTTCTTTTGTAAAGTTAAGTGTTGGCATACTTATACCGAAAAAAATAAAATTTTCAATAGGCAAAAGACAATCTACTTACCAAAAAGTAAGTACGGAAAAACAACTTTACTTTTTACACTAAATTACTATATTCAAGTAACTATCTTTTAGTTCAAAAAAGAAAAATCTGATGGAATCCTCTATTCAAGCACGATCAAGCGAATGTCCAATTTATCAGCTTTTTGAAACCTTTGGTAAAAAGCGGACCCTCCATATCCTCCAAACACTATCTGAGGGGATTTCCAGCTTCTCAGGCATCATGAGAAGACTCCCACAAATAAACTCAAAAGTGCTCACTGAGAGATTGGACCTTTTATTAGAAAAAAACCTGATTATCAGGGAAGTTTCACAATCAAAACCGCTAAAAATTAATTACTATCTCAGTCCAGAGTGAAAAGCTCTGCAAGAACAGCTCAATCAGCTCGCAAACCGAGTCTTATCCAAATAAAAAAGGGGAATCTGGTTTTCCCCCTATTTTTTCTTAATTTCTTGGATCAACTCAGGAAACTCCGCCTGATTAAAATGCCCCTTATCTTCAAACATTCTCAGCTGAGAACCAGCAATCTGCGACTGAATACGGACACTATGTTGATAAGGAACGACTGGATCATCTTTTGAACTCCAAATCACAATTTTCTCCACTTTTCATGAGACATTTCTCACTGCGGCAAAATCATAGGCAAAATCTCACAAATAATTATCCCCCTCTGGTAATCCTTCAGCATCCAGCACAGGAGCTACCAAATGCAACTGAGCCACCTTTTTTGGAAACTGATTTTCAGCGAAATATTTGACCAAAAACATCGCCCCAAGCGAATGCCCAATCAAAATCAGCTCTTCATCATCCAAAAACTGAAAATACTTCTCAAACCAAAGCTTCCAAGTGCTATAACGTGCCATATCTTTATTTGGCATTTCAGGTTTTATAACAAAAAATTCAGGTAATCTCTCCTGCAAAACCAGTCTTCGTCTCTTTTTTTCTTCAAAAGGATTCACTTCCCAGGTTTGCATGACTTTTAGAAGTTCATCATTATCTTTTATCAAATTTCACCCGTGAATAAATACAATCTGCTTCATAATAAGCTAGTGACCTACAAAAATAAAAAATCAGACATTATTTAAAGGACGCTTTCACAATCCTGATATTAAAATGAAAGGTCTTTACTTCTTCAAACTCCAATATCGATCAAAATTCTGCCCTTAAAATTTCCAATTGCCAAGTCATCATTTCAAGAAACATCACCAAAGTTTTCGCAGGTTTTGCAAGGACTTGAAGTTGCTCAAACATCCTCCTATAATAGTCCAATCCATCTTCTCCACCCACAAAAGCAACCTTAGGCTCCCACTTTTGCACATTACGAGGAGCATTATCTTCAAAGGTTTTGTCAGGGATATACGGCAAATTCGCAGTCAAAACAAGATCCTTATCTCTGATAATCTCCTGATAATCTTCTAAAAAAGCACACAAATCTGACTGAAGAATCCTAAGGTTATAAGACGGATCACCGATTAACGTATCATAATTTTTTTTGGCAACAGCAAGTGCCTCTGAGGAAATATCTGAGAAAAAAACATCACGAAATTTCCCCTCATTCTGGAGCAAAACCGCACAACCAAGCACGCCACACCCTGCTCAAATATCAAGCAATACCATATCCGTTTGAGACTTCTCATAGAGATACTCAGAAATAGCAGTAATCATATATTCGGTCTCTGGCCTAGGAACCAAAGTATCTTCATTGACAAAAAACTTTATTCAAAAAAACTCCACGAACCCGAGCAAATACTCAAGCGGTTTATCATCTTCCTCATACGCACGATAATCAGCCCTAATTTGCTGCTCTAGCGCAGAAGGGATTTCCTGCTCTCCATCAGTCCGCAGCTCTGATCTTGTCTTATTGAGATAATGACAAAGAAGTTTCTCCAGCACAAATTTTTTCTTAAAAGCACTATCCTGAATAAATGATTGAATCTGCATACCTTCAAAAAAAATAAACAATACTGATCTATACGAAAGAGAAGCTTTTTTACAAGGACAAAATTTGCAAAAACATCTAAAGTGCAATATAATAGGAATAAGAACTTTATTTCTCCACTTCAAAAAATGAAGCTCCAGAAACAACGATACGAAGAAGGAGTGTATGATAAGTTTTTCGCTGAAAAATAAACTTGTTTTTCTCAGCAAAATAGCTATCAAGGAAGAGCTTTATCAGTAGGGAATCCGATGAAAGAATCGTTCAAAAAAGTAAAAACTGAACACACCATTCTGTCTGAATTTCTTCCTTTTTTAACGAAGTTAGAACAAGAGCCGGGAATCCAGAGAATGATTCCCTGAAGAATTGCAAGGCAGCAAAAAGGATCTTCTGCACTAAGGTTTTCCATCTCAACCCAGACACCGACCTGACGAAAAGCAAAAATGTCGAAAGGAGCCACGAGTCAAGAGCTCTTCATCATCACAGAAAAAACATCTTGAATAAACAAGTCTGACTTAGAGCAGCTTCGGACTACTTTTACTTCTACCCAATAAGGTGCAAATCATTAGTCTCATTCTTAGCATAGGAATAATTATTTGGTTCTGGTCTTGGTTTTTAAACCAAGTTTTTTCTCGTGCTTCGAAATCAGGCTACACACTACGAAAATCTCTCCTTCAATGTGGGATTCTGGTTTTTCTACTTTTTATCTATGAAAAAGCACTAACGCTCTTCGGATTCAATGCCAGCTTCATCTTTTCACACGAAAACCTAACGCTACCCTCAATACTCCTCTTCCTTATCTACAGTTTCCTTATAGTAATAGGGATAGCCCTCCTCTTTGGACAGTCAAAAAACAAAAAAATCTGACTTCAAATCATAAGTGCAATCCTCCTCCTCTGAGGATTCTCACTCAGCAGAGATCGGCTCCATATCACGAATATCGCACTCTACTACATCCTTGCAGCCGCTACTGAGGAAAACTTCAAATTCACCCTCAGCCACAACCAATCCGAAGCCTCTCTCCTCCAATCTCCCTCAAACCTCTTACTCTTCTCATTACTTGCAAGCTTTTCTTTCAGTGTAATCGAAAATCTCTTTGCACTCGGCACTTTGATTACACAGGGAGAACACATCACCACAGGCATTCTCTTGGGAAGAGGACTCATAACCGCCATAATCCATCTCGTAGCAACCGGCTCAATCGCACTCATCATTATGAAAAGTAGAAAAATCTGATCCCTAGCAAAATACCTCCTCGCATTGACAGTCGGATTTGTGATCCATGCGACGTATAACCTTTTACTCATTAGCAAAATGCAAAGCATAAGCATCATGCTAGGAGTCGGAGCAGGCATTGCACTGAGCTACCTGATTTTCCACCTTGATGAAATCTACGAATAAGCGCACATAAAAATCCCCTCACATTCTCAAAATCCATCAGCGGACGAAGAAGATGCTTGAGAGGAGACTTTATACAAATGGAGAAAAACCAACGTTTTTTAAGCTCAAAAAGCGTAAGTTTTTCACCTCGCTCACTAAGAAGACGGAAAACTTACTTGAACCATTTCCAAGCCTTTAGTCGACAGAGAAATTACCTACAGAGAAAAAAGAATCTTTATCCAATATATCGCTCTTTTCTTCGATCCGTTTATTGAGGGAATAGCTGATCAGGAACGAATCAATCCAATTTGCTCTCACAAACATCACAAACCTTACCGAAATATCCAAACTCCGCGACTCCCTCTCCGACTTTTTCTCTTGCATTCACTTCACAAAACGATAGACTGCGAATACGCCTTTTATGAGAAAATCAGACACTTAGATATATGAAGCAAACACTCGAATCCTATACCACGCAGGCGATCACTTGCTTGGACAACGCGAGCAGAATCACCCACGCACTCCATCAAACCCGCATTACCCCAGATACGCTTTTCTGGGGCATTTATGCTTTTTTGAAACAGTCCCGCCACTTTCCGCTTTTCTGTGCAGTCATCGGACTCAAAAAGACAAAAGCCTTGGAATCCATTTTTCTCAAGGAGATCCAAGTCCCAATGCTTCAGTCCAAGACGAAGCTCCTCCCCTTCAATAAAATCCTTGCTTCCGATTGCTCGAGCAAAATTGAAAAGGGACAAAAAAACATTGATCCTTTCCAGCTCTTTATCCTTGCATTTGAGAGACTCAGCCCAAAAATCAAAAAGCTGATCCAAAAGGACAAGAATAACCTCTGAGAAATAAAAACCACACTTTCCTTTTTGTCAAATCTTCCTGTGATAAGAAGTGAGGGATTCCTTGCATTTCTGGAAATAATAGATACCCTTATTGCTGAACTTAATTTAGATTATTCTGATATACAAAAAATGAATATCCAGTATGAACACATCAAAAAAGACGATGAAATCCTCGATTCTATGGAGAGCGAGATCGTAGAAAAGTCAGATTCTGACAAACTCTCCTTGGAGACCGGCGATCAAAAACCAAAAAAGAAAGAGGAAAAAAAGCTAACGATAGAATACTTCGGGACCGACCTGACGAAAGAAGCAAAAGACGGCTACCTCGACCCGATCATCGGGAGAGAAAAGGAGATCGACCAAGTGATTTATACCCTTTTGAGAAAGACCAAAAATAACCCTCTCTTGATTGGTGAGGCAGGAGTCGGGAAAACCGCAATCGTTGAAGGGCTCGTGCAGAGAATCAACGCGAAACAGGTGCCCGAGAAACTCATTGGTAAAAAAGTTTTTCTCTTAGATATGTGAACCCTCGTTGCAGGGACCAAATATAGAGGAGAATTTGAATCGAGGATGAAATCTATTCTCGAGGAAGCGACCGACCCAACCAATAATATCATCCTCTTTATCGATGAGCTGCACACAATCATCGGTGCAGGAGGCCAGGACCAAAACGACGCCGCCCAAATGCTCAAGCCCTTACTTTCTAGAGGAAAAATCAAACTCATTGGTGCAACAACCTTCGATGAATACCAAAAATACATCGAAAAAGACGCCGCCCTCAAGAGAAGATTCCAGGAAGTCGTAGTGAACGAGCCAAGCATCGAAATGACCAAACAAATCATCTTCGGATTGAAACCTACCTATGAAGATTTCCATGGCGTGGTAATTTCTGAAGAAGCTATTGAAAGTGCGATTATGCTCAGCAAAAGATATATCCTGAATAAGCAGCTTCCTGATAAGGCACTTGATATTCTCGATGAAGCCAGTGCCAGAAAATCCACCATGCAAAAAAAGCTCGATAACGACGATGAATACAAGAAACAAGAAACCAAAATAGAAAAAATCCAGAAACAAATCGAGAAAGCGATTGAAAATCAGGATTATTTTGCTGCTGCGGAACTCAAGACCGAGGAGGAGGAATTGAAAAAAAACCTCCAAAAACTCAGATCCAATAAAAACATTCCTGCACATTTGAGAAGCGTGATCGAATCCAGCGATATCTGAAACGTCCTCGCCGACAAAACAGGAATCCCTACCAATATCGTCAACGAAGACGAAGTAAGCAAGCTCAAGAGACTCGATGCCGAGTTGAAAGGACAACTTATCGGTCAGGACGACGCAGTGAATGCCGTAGTCAAGACCCTGATTAGAAGTAGACTTTCCGTGATCAGAAAAAATAAACCAATCTGATCCTTCCTTTTCCTTGGCCCATCAGGCGTAGGGAAAACCTACCTTGCAAAACTCATCGCTAAACATTACTTCGGTGATGAAACCGCATTGATTAGATTCGATATGTCAGAATTTATGGAAAAATTCTCCGTCTCTAAATTGATCGGTTCGCCTGCCGGCTACGTAGGCTACGACGAAGGAGGGGGACTTACGGAAGCCGTGAGGAGAAAACCCTATTCCGTGATCTTGCTTGATGAGATCGAGAAAGCATCCCCCGACGTGCTGAATATCCTCTTACAGATCCTCGATGAAGGACAACTCAAAGATAGCAAAGGAAGACGGATCGACTTCAAAAATACCATTATCGTGATGACCTCGAATATCGGCACCGAAGAGTTCAGCAAAAAGAAAACCGCTATCGGATTCGATACGGGAAGTAAAAACGATATCGAGACCAAACAGTTCGACGACATCAAAACCAGAGTCCTCGAGGAGCTCAAAAACTTCCTAACCCCAGAGCTCTCCAATAGAATCGATCACAAAGTCGTCTTTAGACCGCTTACCAAAGCAAACCTTGCAGACATCTTCAACCAGCAAATCAAAACCTTTCTCGCTGCTTGGAAAGAAAACGATCAAGTGAAGTTGCCCAAATTCTCCAAAGCAGAGGTTGATAAAATTATCGATAAAATCTACGACCCAGCTTTCGGTGCCAGACCCGTGGAAAGATATATCAATGATGAGGTCGAACCTCAAATCATCAACGCTCTTTTGAAGTAGGTGTTCCCGAGTCCTCTCCTGGCAATCCCCTTATTCAATGAATAAATAGAAAAAGCCTGATCTTGAATCAGACTTTTCTTTTTATCTTTGTGAGGAGCCGTCAGCAACGCCCGCCTCGCTTTCTAAGGGAATGCAAATGCTCCCCTGCTCCCAAAAATTTCAGATAAACCTTGACAATTCGGGGCAATTATTTATCCTACACAGCGATAGTTTTAACCAACGCCTATGCATAATGAAGCAAAGAATCCAAGCCCTACTCCCTCGACTTTACAAAATCTTCTTTTGAGGATTGCTCGTGCAGTTTTTCCTCCATACCTTGATCACACACCAACTTGGTCGAGAGGGAGGCATCCGAACCCTAATCCGACTCTGGAAGGAAATCTTTATTCTTCTCTTTACAGGGCTTATTGGCTATTGGATCTTTTTCTGTAAGGGAAAAGAAGAAAGAAAGCTGACTTGGAATCACTTGCGCGCTTCGGAACTCTTCAGATTTTTAATCTGATTTTTGATAGCGTGTGCGGTTACCTTCCTCCTTGCAGTTGGGATCCAAAAAGTAGGATTAGGGACCTATATCTTGTCATTCAAGTATGATCTGATGGGTTTCTTGATCTTCCTCTTGGGAGTTGGGCTCACACGATACCTCCCTCAGCCCCGCCTCAAAATCACCAAGCGATATACAAAACTTCTCCAGCTAGTAGTCATCGGAGGACTCTTCTGGCGAGCACTCAGCTATTTCATGCCCAATGCACTTGATCACCTCGGCTACAATCGTTTCAATTATGAAGGGACAATAGGCTCTAGACCGCCAGCAGTCTATTATACCAATATCAATCAAGGCTTCGTCAGGAACGAGTTTCTCTTTGAGAGACCCATCTATTTCGGATTCTTTTTGGTTGCATTCCGACCATTGTTCGCCCTGAGCTATCTCAGGACCCGCTCCAAAAAAGAGGCATTGCTACGAATGATCGGCTACGGACTTTTGGTATTCTCGACCTTTTCTAGGGCAGCGATCGGGGTCCGACTGCTAGAAACAGCGATTATCATCTTAGCACTCTACCGAGCCTATGCCAAAAGACTCATCTTCGGAATAGGACTACCACTCGCTTTGGTAGGCGGAGCACTGTTTTGGCACTATAGAGGAATCTTTGCCAGAGAACACTCAAATACAGGACACGCTGCACTTTTGGTCGAAGGGATCAAAATCTGACAGGAAAGCCCATTTTTTTGACGAGGTGCAGGCTACTCAGGACCAGCCTCCCACCAGGTTTGCTTTAATGCCCTCCAGAGTTCCGACCCCAACTCCCAAAACCCAAGATGCGAACGCATCAAAGAAGTCAACGCTCGCTACGAAATCCCAACGTTTTGATACAATCCAGAAAACCAATATGTGCAGATCTTTATGGAATACGGTATTTTAGGATTGCTCCCACGATTGTTCTGTTTTATTTGGCTGATTCGAATCGGACTCAGAGCGATCAAACCTTTAGCCCTTGAATGCAAAAAAGGAAAAAAAGCTGACCAAAAGAAAATCAATCAGCTTGTCTGCCTCGCAGGATTTGGGATAGGGATGCTTGGCTTGGCACTCGAGGGAATGGTATTGCATAGCTTTGTAGATAGGATGGTCGTGTATCCGCTGATGTTGCTCTATGGAATCGTTTACGGACAATCAACCGCTCCTACCCAGACAAAGCAACCGCCCAAACCCCACTAAGGCAAACGATAGGCGATTCTGCTTCCAAGAGTAAGCTCCTCCCCATCAAAACATTGCATCACCTGCTCAACCTGAATCTCATCTTCCTCATCGATTTCCGGACAATGAAGGAAAGGACGCACCATAAGCCTCCAGTTTCCCTGAGCATCCGATCGAAGTTCTGAGATGGTTCAGGTTTTTTCTTTAGCCGCATGCTGGCTTCTCTCTGCCTGAAGTTCATCCACCAGTTTTTTCGCCTCCAAAAATCTCTTTCTAATCGTTTTCGCTTCTACTTTATCAGGCAAAAGACTGGAAGCCGCCAGCGGTTCATCGTGATATTCAAAGAGTGCAATATTCTCAAACCAATCTCCTCTGATAAAATCCATCAAAACTTGAAAGTCCTCCTCCGTCTCCCCCGGGAACCCAATAATAAAATTCGTCCTCACAAAACGCTCAGGAAAATGCCCCTCAATAAAATCGAGCAATTCCAGGGTCATCTGATGATCGTAAAATCTCCCCATTGCCTTGAGAATTTTCGGAGATGCATGTTGGAGCGGAAGATCAAAATACGGGATAAATTTTTTGAGTTTAGTGAGCCTCTCGAAATGCTTTTTCGTAAGCAAATCTGGATAGAGATACAGCACCCTATAGTGAAAATCTCCCTCCAACGCATCAATTCCTTCCAAAAGTTCAAAAAGCTGACTCTTTCCATACAGATCGACTCCATACCTTGTACTATCTTGGGCGATCAGGATCAGCTCCCTCACTCCAGAAGCAATCAAATTGCGCGCCTCTGCAACCACCGCCTCTAGAGAAAGCGAACGCTGTTTCCCTCTAATAGTCGGGATAATACAGAAAGAACAATGGTTATTACATCCTTCTGCAATCTTGAGATATTCAAAACCTAGTTCACTATTGGTATAAGCTCTTGCATTTTCTTGCCACTGAAAATCGCTCCCATCAAACAACTGCTCCTCTCCAGCAATCAACGATTTTTCTAGCAAAGACGGCTCAAAATTCGCAAGTTCAGACCGAGAAAGAAAAGTAAGCCCAGGATGCGATTTAAGCCTTTCCCATTCTTGAGTTTCTGCATCAGAAAGACGAGCATCCTTCACCAATTTTTCAAAATACTGGACCGCACATCCCAAGAGACAGATTTTTTTCTTTTTTCTCAGGAGCTTTTTCATGGTATGAAACATTTCTTGCCTCCCTGAAGAAATAAACCCACAAGTATTGAGGAAAACGAGCTCCACTTCATCAGAAAAAGGATCAACAGCATAAAAAAACTGATCAGGTCGACGTTCCAATATTCTTCCAAGTAAAAATTGAGTATCTACAAGGTTTTTCGTGCAACCAAGATTAATAAAAGAAAAAAACATCCTCAAAAAACAAAAATAAAGACCACCAAACAAATCAAAGAACCTCCTTTACAGATACAAGCCAATCCACATTTTTTCTCTAGAAGAGGGAAATCAAGAGAGCAAGCCACAAAAACCATTGTTCTTGACTTTTATAAGGCGTATCAATATACTACAGCGTCTTTTTATCTCTTCTCTTACCTATGGAGAATAAAAAAATCCTAATTACTGGAGGGCTGGGTTATATTGGAGCACATACCACAGTCCTATTTATACAAGCTGGATATGACGTCGTTATCCTCGATAATCTCTCAAACGCCCACAAAGAATCGGTCCTCGCCGCGATCAAAGAACTCACAGGCAAAGAACCTCTTTTCTACGAAGGAGACATAAGAAACTATGATTATCTTGATAACCTTTTCTCCAAAGAAGAGATTGACGGAGTAATTCACTTCGCTGCGAAAAAAGCAGTAGGAGAAAGTTGCTATGATCCTTTCCTCTATTATGACAACAATATCATTGGAAGCATCAATCTCCTCAAAGTAATGAACAAGCATCAGGTTAAAAAGCTGATTTTCTCCTCTAGTGCAACAGTATACGACACTGAAAAAAATATCCCACCGTTCACAGAAACTGATCGCCTTAGCACCACCAACCCTTATGGAACGACGAAACTCGTGATTGAGAAACTCCTCTACGATATGGCACTCCACAAGGGATTTTCAGCGATCTGCCTCAGATACTTCAATCCCATCGGGGCGCATTCTTCAGGTCTTCTCTGAGAAAACCCAAAAGGAATCCCGACAAACCTTGTTCCTTTCCTCATGAAAGTGGCAAAAAAAGAGATCGAGCAAATTACGATCTTTGGAGGAAACTACATCACGCCAGATGGGACCTGCATTAGAGACTATATTCACGTAGAAGACGTTGCTCAGGCTCATTTACAAGCATTTGACTATATCCAAAAATATATCCAACAAAGTAGTGAAGTAGAAAACTGACTTCCAAACTTCTTTGAAGCCTTCAATATCGGGACAGGTACTTGAAAATCAGTAAAAGAAATGCTTGCAATCACCGAATCTATCGTCTGAGAACCGATTGCACATACTATTGGAGAGAGAAGAGAAGGAGACGTTGCAATCTCTGTAGCCAATCCTTCAAAAGCAAAAAAAATGCTCTGACGAGAACCTCAAAAGACCATCATCACTGCCGTCGAAGACGCTCGAAACGCCTACAAATAAAAATCTGACTTCTCTTGCTTCTTTTCCTTGAAAACACTGAATACTTAGCTATACTCGCAGTGACACTTTTTACTTTTTCTTATCTTAAAAAATGAGAATCCCTATCGGAATATCAAACAGACACGTGCATCTTTCACAGGCTGATGCAAATACCCTTTTCGGACCTAATTATGAGCTTACAAAGCTCAAAGACCTCTCTCAACCTGGACAATTTGCATGCGAAGAATGTGTAACGATCAAAGGTGCGAAATGAGAAATCTCAAAAGTCAGAATTTTAGGACCGTATAGAAAGTTTTCTCAGGTGGAAGTGATGCTTGGAGATACGTTCAAACTTGGAACTCCAACTCCGATCAGAGAATCAGGAGATTTAGACGGATCAGCTCCAGTGACAATCATTGGTCCGGCAGGTCAGGTTGAACTTACTCAAGGAATGATTGTTGCCAAGAGACATATTCATATGACGGTGGCTGATGCAGAAAATTTTGGAGTAACGAATGGACAAATCGTGAAGGTAAAAACCAACGGAGAAAGAAGTCTGATTTTTGATGAGGTCGTTATTAGAGTATCAGATAGTTATGCTCTGGATATGCACATTGATGTAGAAGAAGGTAATGCCGCTGGCCTTAAGCAAGGGGATTGGTGAGAATTGATTTTGGAGTAGATTATAAAAAGAGTAGATAAGTGAGTAGTGTATTCACAAAAGTAAGGATTAAATAGCGAATAATCTCTGGAATGTTACTTATGTCTCAGATACTTGTCTATTATATGCATTAATGATTGCATCTCTAATGTTTTCTGGTTCAGTTAAAAATCAATTAAAATCTTGAATATTTGTTTCTCTAATATGTAATTGTCATTCATTACCAGCATTTCAGCTGTGTTGTCATGGAGAGAATCTTCAATGTTGTCATCCTTGGTTTCAGTAATTTCTTACCTCATTTGAAGATAGAATCCAGTATTTTAATTTGTCTCTATAAATCGCAATAAACACAAAGACATCACAATATTGGGGCTTTAATTGTTGAAAGTTCATCCAAAAGGTTTTATCGGTATCAGAAAATAGTGCCTTATCGATAAAAATCTCTGTATCATTTCATGATTCGGTAACCCTTGAAGCCTTAATTTCCACCCTTATAATTCCTCAATTATAATCCATATAAGCATCATAAGATGTTTGTTGTGAATAGTTCGAATCAACCACCCTTGAAGGTTTTTGTAATCAATATCATCAATCAATCATTATATCTTCTGCCCACTTCCCTACATTTTTTCAAGCCATCTGAAATTTATCTAAGTGTCTGTTTCTTCCTATGTATTCTTCCCTCATGTTTTCATATTCCTCCAAAGACATTTTATCTAATCATAAAAGATTTGATATTATAAATTCATAATCGCTAAATGGATATACTAAATCTTCTAGGTCTTGTAGTTTTCTAATCATTTCTTTCTTCTCTAAACAAGACAATCTTTCAATTATGCTTTCAATTGCTAATAATTCTACTATTTTCTCAAAATTAGTCATAAACTATTCGGTTAATAAATTAAAAATGTATTCATCAAGTTCTTTTTTGGGGGCTTGTCATGCTACCACTTTATCAAATAATTGTTCTATAAAATTATATGTATTATTGTCAAAAATTGGTAATGGTAATTCTTGAATATGAGACTTCAATACTTTGATTGAGTTAAATTTTTTCTGAAATATCTTTTGGTATAATTCGCTATTAAATAACGCTGTAATAACTTTAATTGGATAATTGATTTTTGGTATTACTATGTTGGCACTATTTAGTGTAAAAACTCACTCTGTATCTAAAGAAAAGATAAGCTTTTGGGAAATAAATCTATAAATTAACTTCGGATTGGTTTGATATTTTTCTAATGGGGCAATTTGTTGATATTGTTCTGGGGCATATAAAAGATATTTTTTTGCTTTTCAAAGTTTATATTCAAAAACCTCTTTTCCTGTATAAACAGGGATATATCAATCATTTGGATCTTCAGATATAAACTCTTTGTTGTTTCATGTTACTATTCATAAAGCCCAGTCAGCATTATTATTGTCAAGGAAAATGTTATTTTTTGAATAAATCCTTTGAAGAATATCTTGATCCTTTTTATCAATATGAATTGAGAATGTAAAGCTAGAATTTTCTTGAAATGTTTTTTTATTGATCAAATAATTCCTATTACTTGAATAAATATTGATATCTCAATCTTCATTTTGTTTTTTTATATCAATTCTAATAGCTGTAGTAAAAACTCCAGTAAAAATTCTTCATAATTCGTGGACCGACAAAATATTATATTTTAGCATTATCTTTCTTATATCTTCATGGGTTTTCACATTTAGAATAGATTCAGGTAGTATATAAGAAAGTATACCTCATTCTTTTAATAGTTTAAGCCCTCTTTCTATAAAATACGAAAACGACTCTCAAGAAGTTATAGAGTATCAATTATAATTTTTTTCAATTTTTGCTCACCATGGTGGATTTGTGGCTATAATATCAAAAAAGCTTTCTGGGAGTGAAGAAGTTTCAAAAAATCATCCATCAACTAATAATGAATCAGTATGGAAAATATTCGGCTCAAAGGTAATATTTTTATATTTTATCATCAGATTTAATCTTGCAATTTTTACAGCCATTTTGTCTAAGTCTGCTCACCAAATTTTTAAGGGATCAGTACTTGGTATGTTTATAAGATATTGTCCTGTTCAACAACAAGGATCAATTATTGTTTTTCAATCAACAAAAAAATCAGAAATTTGATTTATAACTACATTATGAGGAGTATAATAAGAACCTTTTTTGTTTTTTTCGCCTTCGCTTAGTAATGATTGATATACTCATCATAAAATATCTCATTTTGGATTGATCTTTATGTCTAGGAATTCATTTATAATTCTATGGTTAGGAATATTCCATTTTTTTAATTCTCAGCTTAAGAAGCTATTGGATACATTTTTTGTTAAATTTAACGCGAGGGAAAAGATAATTTCTTCTATATTGAATCACAAGCTATAGTAGTGATACGCTAACTCTATAATGAAAGTATATTTTGTATATTCTAAGGGGATGAATCTCTTTTGTGATAATCTTTTGTTAGCCCTACTCTTTAATTTATTAGAAAAATCATCCCTTCAGTTTCTTAGCCAATTTCTCTTCGTCGCCACGGATATTTCTTTGAATTCAAGAGTCATGCCATATATTTATATAAAATATATTTCTACTTAGATATACTCAATCCCAATTCATAATCAACACCAAACTCACATTCTCCGTTGATTTTTCCCTCTAGATAACTATACACTAAGCATCAAATCTTTAGCTAATTTTCCGAAGCCCAAATGCAAATTTCTATCAAAGATAAAGAAGTTCAAAATCTGATCCAAGCTGAAGAACAGAGACAAATAATGGGAATTGAACTCATCGCAAGTGAAAACTACCAATCTTCTGCAGTTCTTCAGGCTCAAGCTTCAGTTTTTGCCAATAAATATGCGGAGGGTTTCCCTTGAAAAAGATACTACTGAGGACAGGAAAATACCGACAAACTAGAAACCCTCACAATAGAAAGAGCAAAAGCCATTTTTCATGCGGATCATGCCAATGTTCAGGCACTTTCTGGAGCAGCTGCAAATCTCTGCTTTTATACTGCTGCTATGGAGCCTTGAGATCATATTCTCGGTATGGGAATGGACTTTTGATGACATTTGACACATGGATCTCCGGTGACCTTTATTTCCAAAGTTTTCAAATTTCACAGCTATGGAACTTTGCCTGATGGGACAATTGATTTTGACCAAGTTCGTAGCTTAGCTTTGGAGGTGAAACCAAAGGTGATTTTAGCGGGATTTAGTGCTTATCCAAGAGAGCTTGATTATGCGAGATTCGCAGAAATAGCAAAGGAAGTCTGAGCGATCGCTTATGCAGACGTTTCTCATGTTGGAGGTTTTATCGCGGCAGGTCTGCTGAAAAATCCGCTAGATTATGGTTTCCACGCAATGATGACGACAACGCATAAATCGCTTCGTGGACCGAGAGGAGCTTTGATTTTAAGTAAAGGGAAAGTCTGAAATCCTCTCCAAAAGCCAGACCCCACAATAAAGAATCTCCCGACCAGGATTGATCGTGCTGTTTTCCCAGGAATGCAGTGATGACCACATATGAATACTATCGCAGGAATCACTGTCGCACTAGGTGAAGTTCAAACTTCAGCTTTTCAGCATTACGCGACACAAACCCTCAAAAACGCGCAAATGATGGCACAAACATTCCTCAGTTTAGGCTACAAACTAGTAACAGGAGGGACAGACAATCATATGATTATCCTAGACTTTTCACAAGAGCCTTTTAACGGAGCAGAAATTGAAAACATACTTGACCAAGTAGGAATCTCAGTTTCCAAGTCACTCATTCCCCACGATCCACGTCCTCCATTCCGTCCCTCTGGAATAAGAATCGGGATAGCCGCAATGACGACAAGAGGAATTACCGAAAACGAAGTCAAAAAGATCGTCTCCTTTATTGATAGAGCAATCCAAAACCGCGAAAATCCAGCAGCCTTAGATACATTAAAGCAAGAAGTTATCACTTTTTCAAAAAACTTTCCACTTCCCCATTAAAAAACTCAAATCTGAATCAATCCCCGAGATCCAAAAACAGAAAAAAACTACATCTTAGCAATCACCCACTTAACCACCTCAGCAAGATGCTCCTTTTCGATAGGTTTCGGATAGCTAGCTAGGATTGATTTCACTTCTTGGACGTCGTATCCCAGGTTTTGAAGCGACTTTACTACCGCCTTAAAAAGCTTTTGATCCTGGTTGACAGCAGCAACTTCTGAAAAATCAAAATTTCCCTTCAGTTCAAGAATAATTTTCTTCGCAAGCTTCGGACCAACTCCAGAAATCGTCTGAAAAATTTTGGGATCCAAACGGTCAATCGCAGCCGCTAATTCTTGCATCGGAATCTTCACTATTTGAAAAGCAATTTTCGGTCCAATTCCGGAGATTTTCAACATTCTTTCAAACCATTCCTTTTGATCAAAAGTATCAAAAGCAAAATAGAAAACTGACTTTTTTTGATCATCCAAATAAGGATAAAGGAAAAATTCTCCCTGAGTCTGCCCACCAGCATAAGCAACCTGAACCCCGAAATAAGGGTTCACGAGGAAGGTTTCAGACTTCACCCTTTTTATCTCTCCATGAAAATAATGTAGCATCCTACAACAGCATAGCTAAAAACAAACCATATATACTCATCTTTGAATTGAAATCAAACAGAAAAAAACTATACTCACAAGCTACTAATTTTAGTTCTTTTCAAGAAAAAATGCACTTAATTAATGACGTCCCAACATTTGTTGACCAACAAAAAGGTTATATCAATGTCGTAGTTGATGTTCCTAGAGGATCAAACAATAAATACGAATACGATCATGTCTTAGGATGTTTCAGACTTGACCGTGTTATTCATAGTAGTATGTACTATCCTGTAGATTACGGATTCATCCCTCAAACCCTATCTGAAGACGGCGACCCTTGTGATGTATGCCTTCTTACAACCAATCCAACTTTCACCGGTTGCATCATCAAGGCAAGACCTATCGGAATCCTCTATACTTGCGATAATGCAGGAGATGACCCTAAAATTATTGCTGTTCCAACAAGTGACGTAGACCCAAGACGGGACGAAATCCACCATATCGATGACCTCGGACACCATATGAAGGAAGAACTCTTCACAATTTTCAAACAAATCAAATTCCTCGAACACGAAAAATATGACAAAGTAGAAGTGAAATGATTTTGAAGTATCCTAGAAGCTCAGCAAGAAATTTTAATCTCCATGGAAAGATACTTTAAAACAAAAGAATAATCTTTATCCATAAATCATAGCCAATGACCAACAAAAAAGAGAAAAAAACTGACTACAAAAGAGTTTTTCAGTTCGCTCTCACAACCTACCGTCAATTTCCTTGGCTTGCGATTGGGAGTCTTTTAACTAGGCTCTGTGCCACAATTAGTGTTCTCATTCCCCCTATATTTTACAAAGAGATTATTGATATCCTGTCCTCATCAACGGGGATCACCAATGAACTAAGTCTAAATGCTATTGGAGTACTGATGATTATTTTATGGATCAAAATAGCTAGTTTTATTGTTTATAGATTGTACGATTTTTGGGCGATAGCACTTGAAATGAATATCCAAGAGTGGATCAATAATTTTTTTCTGCAAAAACTACAGTATCACTCCTACAAATTCTTTTCTGAAAACATGAGCTGATCTCTAATCAGTAAATTTAGAAAAGGAGTTTCTGCATTTGAAAAATTGAGCGGTATTTTTTCATGGCAAATTCTTCCTTTCATAACTAATGTGACTATTATTTTAATAATTATAGGGGTGCAAAATATCTGGATCAGTATTTGAATTTTTATAGTTATTTTGATTTTTACACGATTACAATATGTACTCTATAAGTATATCCATCCTTATCAAGAAAAAGCGAATGCCCTAGATAGCGAGCAAGGAGGGCTGCTTTCTGACTTGATTATCAACAACCATACTATCAAACTTTTTGCTTCAGAGAAAAAAGAAGAAAGAAAATATGCAAAGCTAAATTATGATACTGCTCATGCTAGGAAGATTCAATATCATAAATCTATTTGGATTTCGGGAAGTTCTGCTGTTATTTGAATTATTCTAGAGATAGGAATCATGTATCTTGCAATTCGTATGTGGTGAAATGGAACAATCTCTCTTGGGATAATAGTGCTTCTCCAAACCTATATTTTGAGATTAATTGATTTCCTCTGGGGAATTGGGCAAACACTTCGTCATACCTTCATTGCCATAAGTGAAGCGTCTGAAATCCTACAAATCATTGACACTCCGCATGAAATCCAAGACAAAAGCTCCAAAAAGCTGAAACTCCAACACGGAGCAATCTCGTTCAACAACGTAAATTTTAGCTACGGAGAAAACCAAATCTTCCACGACCTTAATTTCCATATCAAACCAGGAGAAAGAGTCGCACTCGTCGGAGAATCTGGAAGCGGGAAAACCACGATTACCAAACTCTTATTCAGACTTTATGATATTCAAAAAGGGGAAATTCTCATTGATGATCAAAATATCGCTGAAGTTACACAAGAATCTTTGAGATCTTCAATGTCTATGATTCCTCAGGATCCAATTCTCTTTCACCGTTCCATCAGAGAAAATATCGCCTATGGAAAACCTAACGCAAGTGATGAAGAAATCATTGCTGCTGCGAAAATGGCAAGATGCCACGAATTTATTTCTCATCTCAAGGACGGTTATGAAACTTTAGTCGGAGAAAGGGGAATTAAACTTTCATGAGGAGAAAGGCAAAGAGTAGCGATTGCGAGGGCGATCCTCGAGAATAAACAAATCATCGTCATGGACGAAGCAACATCAGCACTTGATAGCGAATCAGAATTCCTTATCCAAGAAGCTATAGAAGAGCTGATGCAAAACAAAACCCTCTTAATCATCGCGCACAGACTCTCAACCATTATGAAAATGGACAAAATCATCGTGATGGATCAAGGGAAAATCGCAGAGAAAGGCTCACACAAAGAGCTCCTTGCAAAAGACAACGGAATCTATAAAAAATTACGGAATATCCAATCTGGTGGATTTATTGGATAGCGTATTTATTTTCATTTGACGGGATGCGAAATATTCTTATCTGATGTGGTTTTCTCCTTATTATTGGAACTTTACTCCGATTGGATCACCAGAAAAAAAGAAAAAAAGTTGAAGGCACTCCGCTTTCAGCCTTCATCCCCTGCTACAACGACGGAGCAACAATCGAAACAACCCTCAAAAGCCTCTATGCAAACTATCCCCACGAGCTGTTAGAGGTTTTCGTGATAAACGACAAAAGTACCGACAATTCGCTAGCAATCCTCGAGAAGCTCAAGCAAAGCTACCCCTTCCACTTGATCAACAACAAGGAAAACCTCGGAAAGTCCAAATCCTTAAACGAAATAATCCCCGCTGCAAGCCATGCTACCCTACTCATTATTGATGCCGATACCAAAATCTCCAAAGCGAATATCGCTGATATGCTCAAGAGAAAAGTCTGAAAGGTTGCCGGGGTTTCCTGCCCGTGCAAACCTACCAACAAAGGATTCCTTCCTCTGATGCAACATATAGAATATATAATGCGAGGATTTATTCAGGGAGCATACAATACCACGAGTGTAATTGGTATGCGAGGAGGCTGTATTATGGTAGACAAAAAAGCTTTTCTAGAGGTCGGTTCTTTCTCCTATCAAGCCATTACCGAGGATATGGATTTAGCCTTCAAACTCAATAAAGCCTGATACAAAGTAGAACAAAGCCTGACACAAATCCAAACGGAAGTTCCAGCTACCCTCAAAAGTCGATGGAAACAAAGAATCAGACGATGATCATGATGCTTCCAATGCTTTGTGAAATATCGAAAAATCTGGATTAAAAATCCCCTTCATATTTTTTTCATCTGTTATTTTTGTGTTAGCACGGGAGTCTCTGTATTCTACTTTGTCAAAGACCGAATCCTCATCAATACCATTATAGAAGCAAATCAATCTTGGACCGCTATCTTCTTCATCTTAAATCCTAAACGGCGACTAACCACAATCTTTACCAAGCTAGGCTTCACCCTCTTTGCACTCCCTTATATCATTCCGCTCATCAAATCTCGAAAAGACCTCCGAAAAATCATTTACGTCATCCCTTTTTCTCTCGTCTATATCCCGCTATTCTTCGTAGTAAATATCGGCGGCATCATCTCTTGTAGCACCAAATACCGTGCCCTTGAATCAGGAAAAATAAGAGGCCGATAAGCAAAAGCCTCCATCCATAGCCCTCGGAGTCCATCCTCCGCTTTAACCAAACACCACCCATGCCAGCTTCCTCTGCCCAGCCCGGGAAATACGAGCAAGCCCTCTACTACGAAATCTTCATCAAGGAGGAATACCGCATCGCCAAGCCCACCATCAAAAACGCAAAAACCATCTTTGATATCGGCGGGCACCTCGGATTTTTCTCTGAACGATGCCTTTCATTAAATCCGCACCTCCAGCTCCATTATTTCGAACCCTTTGACGCCCTATTCCAGCAGGCAAAAATCAGACTTCAAAACTTTGCACCACAAATCACCTTCAATCCCTTCGCTATCGCTAGCTCCACAGGCACAGCAACCTTCACCTTCAATGCATCCAAGACCATGCAGTCGAGCAAAACGGCATCTTTTCTCAATCCCGCAGGCATGCCTCAACAGGTCCATACGCAATCACTCAATCAATATATCAAAGAGCAAAAAATCTGATCCATCGACTTGGTAAAGCTCGATATCGAAGGAATGGAGTTCGAAGTCCTCTTTGCTTTGGAGCCCGCGACCCGATCTTCTATCAAAACCCTCCTCTGTGAAGTCCATCTCTTGACCGAATCCGAAGCAGCACAACTCCCTCATCTGCAATCCCTCCTCAGCACACATTTCGCCCAGATCACGCGGCTCCCAAGCCCCTATAGCTCCAAAATTAGCCTCTGCTTCTGTCAAAACCCGCTTTAACCCAGAGAAAATTCAAGCTTTCCAACCTCCCCTCCCCAAAACAATCCAAAAAACCAAAAAATCTGAATTCCTCCTCCATTTTCCCTCCCCCCTCAGACAAAAAATCAATGCTTTGGAGATGTTACTAGAATTTTGAATCAATCTGACATCACTTTGCACTCAGGTGGTGCTGGAGTGAGTCAATCTGACATCACTTTGCTCTCAGGTGATGCTAGAGTGAGTCAATCTGGTATCACTTTACACTCAGGTGGTGCTAGAGTGAGTCAATCTGGCATCACTTTGCACTCAGGTGGTACTAGAGTGAGTCAATCTGACATCACTTTTTACTTTTTGATCCAAGTTTGAGGTATTTTTGCACCTTGTTTCATCAAGCGACTACCAAAACGCCCTATTTCAAAACTGCTCGGATCAAAATCCCTAACCGAGAGGAACGATCTGCCTTTAAAAGCTTTTTTTGAAACAAAACAAAAGAAAATTTGACTTTATCCTTGATTTTTAACAGCGAAACTCCATAGTAAAAGACGATTTACCTCCCCAAATACATTATGAAAAACATACAGCGAGCTTTGCTCCTTCTCGGCGGAATCCTAGTCATCGGAATCACGACCTTGCTGCGACCCAAAGCTTCCAAAGCTCCTCAAGCTGCCGAGCAGCGACTTGCCAAATACGAGCAAACCGCACTTACCGACACCGCCACCATCAAAAAACTCTTAAAACAGTTCAGTGAGTATGCTGATTTTTCGATTAGCACCGAACAGAGACCCTACACCCTTGCCATCAACCATTTCAATGCCAGCGAGGGAAAAAATATCGGTTTTGACTTCTCAAGCGATAGAGAAAGGAACCAGACGCTCCTCTATCGTGCCTCGCTCCTCTTTCTGCTGATTCCCACCGTCGAAAAAATCACGATAACCTACGGAGAGGATTCAGTCTTTTCTGCTCTTAAAAAAGACCTCGAAACGCTACTCCAGCTGAGATTTGAAGACTATAGCAAGGACAGCAATGCTTGAGCACAAGCAATACAAGAAAAAATCTGAAGCGAAAATTTCGATTGGGATGAGGTCAGCGAACTTTTTATTCATTTTCCGGAAGGATTACTCTCACAAGAGCTCGCGCCATAGGCAAAGGAAAACGCGCTCGCCCCGCTCTGTACAAATCACTCCTTGAAACCGAGCAAAAAATAAATACAATTCCCACACAGCATGATACTTGATGAATCCCTTACTTCTTAACCTTAATTCCTAATGTATGCTTCTGTTTTCCTTTTCTACGGCGAAAATACTTACGCATTAAGACAAGAACTCCAAAGGCGAAAAGTAAACTTCTTGGAAAGATACGGGCAAGATGCACTTTTTCACTTTTCCAGCCAGAATCGAGACCTCGGGATGATCAAGCAGGCGCTCTATGCTGGTGGACTTTTCGTTTCCAAGAAAATGGTGATCATTGAGGGAGTACCAAAAGACACTTCAGAAGGGAATACCCTTTCAGCAGATAAAATTGAGAAATTTTTTGAGGATTTTCAGCAAAATATCGACAAACTTCCAGCAGATACGATCGTGATTCTCCTTTCAAATAAACCCGACAAAAGAACCAAACCTTTCAAACGATGCATGGACAATCTCCAGCTCAAAAACTTTGAACCTTACAAAGAACCACAACTAAAAACGCTCATTACCAGTCAGCTCGAGCCACTCAAGATCGGGAGCGAAGAATTAAGCTACTTCCTCCTAAAAATCGGCGACGATCCTTACCGTTTAGTAAGCGAAGCAGAAAAATTAAAATACTGACTCCCTCCAGCGACCAGTCAGATCACCAAAGGACAGATCGATGAATACTGTTTTGGAATGGTAGAGGGAGATTCTTTTGCATTTTTTGATCAGCTTTTTTCTGATCCTGTGCTCGCCGCCCAGACGCTTGAAAAAATGAAGAGTGACGGAGAAAACCGAAACACCGCGAACGGACTTTTGACCCGAGGACTGAAAGTATATCTTACGCTGCTAGATTATCATCAGCAAGGCGTCACCTCAGCCAAAGAAATCATCGCACAGACCAAGCTCAACCCTTTTGTCGTCCACAAAAACCTAAAAAACATTAGCATATTGCTTAGCTACCAAGACTTTATCAAAAACTTCTTTAAACAGCTCATCGAACTCGAGTTTGCTATCAAAACTTGAAAGTATCCAGAGTCTTATTATCGGCTAGCCACAAAAAGCATCTTGCTTTCCCAACATCAAAAATAGAAATCCACTTTTACCTCATCAAACGATATAAAGTATGAAAAAACTGATCTTCCTTTGAGTTTTGCTCTCATCCCTTCTACGAGGCACTGCTTCGACCTATGCAGCCTCCAATTTCCAGAAGAAGCTGAGCTGTAAAGTCACCGAAAACGCAGTCAGAGTATATCTCGTCCAAGAAAATGAAACCTTAAAATGCGAGGAATACCTTACCGTTATCAATAGTTATCTCAAAACAGCCTATCAGGACCTCACACAAATCATGAACAACCTCAACCGCTGAGATGACCGCTCCTACCGATCTTCGCTCTATGAATCCAAAAAAAAGCTTTTCTTAAAGCTCGCCTCACAGAAGAATATGATCCAGGGAGCAATGGAAGATTTTGAGAACGAATTACTAAGCAAGAGTAAACTCTTCCTCCAGAATACCCTCCTTGAGAAACAGCAAGGACTCCAGACCGCAATCATCGAAACCGAAAAAGAGCTTGCAGAAAGCTCAGGAAATACCTTTAATCTCAAAAAAACACTTTCCGAGCTCACCCTAAAATTAGAAATGATTGATCTTCTGCTCACAGCCGACTCAATGGATACCTTTATGAAAAACTTTGAAAGCTACCTAACTTTATTTCCTTTGCCAGAGGTATGAAAATAGGAATCATCTCAAGTGGAATGGAAAGCTTGGCACTCTTCAGCTTCTTGCACCGCCACGACCAAGAATACCTCATCTACTATGATAGTCTCAACGCCCCTTATGGAGAGAAATACTTTGAAACCTCCTTACAAGCCGTCAGAGAAGGGATCGAGCGACTAAAAAATAAAGAAGTAGACCTCATAATTCTACCACCTATATATGAACTCTATCTCCTACAAGAAAAAAAAGAAAAGCTGATTGCACCACTCTTTCAGACTTACCTTCTCACAGAAGTTTTCGCTCACTCTCTCGTCGGAAAATTAGGAATCCTTGGAGAATATGCTGACTTAGAAAAAGCCCAATCCTTACTAAGCGACCTCGCCAGCTCCTATACTCCGACTCCCGCACAAAAAACAACAAAAACGTTTCACTTTCCCTTCAAGTATCGATCCAAAGAATGCGGCATCCTCAATCCGCTCCTTAGCAGACTCTCCCGAAAGAGCATCCTCACCAATACACTTTTGAAGCACGAGCTCCGCTATTTCAAGGATGCAGCAGTCGATTCACTCATTCCGCTCAACTACCTCTATTTCAACGCAGAAAAAACCATCGCCAAATTCCTAAATTTCAGAAAAATCAGATTCCACCGCCAAGAGAAACTCGAAAAAATCTTCCTCGAGCTGATAAAAAAGAAGGAAAAATCAGAATACTCCATTTCAATTTTCGCAACCGATCAGACCCATTCCTTACTTAGAGAAAAAAGACTCCTCCGATACTTACAAAGATGAAAATCAGCAGAAATCCATCGAATCGCATAAAAAATTCAGCTTTTATTCTTAAAAAAAAGGAGAATGAAATGCACAATAATAGGCGCAGGCAGTTGGTGAACAGCACTAGGACAAGTGCTCTCCGAAAACGGTCACGAAACCAGGCTTTTTTCACTTTTTCAGGCAGACGCCGACAGCATTAACCAGAAGCACGAAAACTTTGAGTATCTGCCATGAGTCCAGCTCCACGAAAAACTCACCTGCTCCACAAACTTAGCCCAAACACTAGATGGAGCAGAAATTATCGTTTTGGCAGTCCCATCAAAAGGACTCACTTCCTGCCTCAGGGAGCTCAAACCTTACTATGCCTGACAACCTATAATTCTCGCCTCGAAAGGTTGGAACGCATGAGACTTTTCTCCTCTTTCCTCCCTCATTACAGAAAAACTAGGTGCCGCGCCTATTATCGTGCTTTCAGGCGCATCTCACGCCGAAGAGGTCGTAAAAAACCAGCCAACCAAAGTGGTCTTGGCTTCATTCAGCAAAGAACGAAGAGAAAAGGTTAAAAACCTGTTTCACAACAAGCGGTTTAAATGTGAAGAAAGCGAAGATATCGTCGGAGTACAGCTTATGGGAGCATTCAAAAATATCATTGCACTTGCTTGCGGGATCTCTGATGGTCTCAAATACGGCACAAATACCAAAGCACTCATTTTGACAGAGGGAATCCAAGAAATCAGCAAAATCGGCTCCTCTCTAAAAATCAAACCCGAGACTCGGAAAAGTTCGGCGGGGATCGGAGATCTCTATGTTACCTGCTCAAGCGTATTAAGTAGAAACCGAAACGCTGGACGCTTACTAGCAGAAGGACATAGTAAGGCAGAAATTACAGGAGGCTTAATAAATATGGTCGCAGAAAGCCTCTATTTAACAGAAGCTATTGCCAAATTTCTCGCAACTACGAACGAGTCATTTCCGCTATTAGACATGATCATCAAGATTGTCGAATACAATATCCCAGCCCAAAAAGCTTTTGATCTATTCCTAGAAAGCTCTTAAAAAGCCGTTCATAACTCAAGACAAGCTACCTGGTTTCTATTTTAATAGTATTGCTCTTGCAATTAAAAAATTTTTTCATATAGTAGTTTGTAATGCAAGGTAGTATATTTATCTCAAAAAATGAATGCTGATGTATGATACCGATAATATTGCAATCCAGATGAGAAAAGGAATTTTAGAATACCTTATTCTCCTCATTATTAGTAAGGGTGAAGTCTATGCTTCAGACATTATCAGCGGATTACAAAAATATGATCTCCTGATCGTGGAAGGGACACTCTATCCACTCCTCTCTCGCCTCAAAAAAGATCAGCTTTTAACCTATTCCTGGGTAGAGTCAGTCAGTGGCCCTCCAAGAAAATATTATAAACTGACTGCTCTCGGCAAACAGGTTATGAAAAAGATGGAACAAATCCGAAATCAGCTCAATACCGCCATTCTCTGAATCCAGAATCTATAAACAAAATCCCCCTTTTGAAGGGGGACGAAGGGGGTTCTTAATAATCAAGCCCCTCTATCTCTCCTTACACAAAGGAGGGAAACATCTACTTTACTTTCCTACCTGTCACACCAATGAAAACACTCAATCTCAATGAAAAATCATTCCAACTCGAAAATAATGTTTTCAAGTTCCTGCACGATTATATAGAGAGAATCAATACTTTCGTAGCCAAGAATGAAATTGATACAGACCTTCATCAAGATATTTTGCAGAGACTTGCAGACAAGCTCACCGAAAAAGCAACAGAAAAAACCTGAATCACACAAAAAGTCGCAATCCAAATCGTAAATAATCTAGGAGAACCTGAAGAAATCTTTGCTGAAGAAGAATTTTCCTCAAGCCATCAGGAGAATAGCACAGATAAAGAACAAAAAATAAAACAACTTGAACTCTTCTACGAGAAGCTCCAAAAAAGCGATCGAAACAGACCTCAAGAGAGTGCAATTCTTTTGTGAGTTTGTGGAATGGTTGCACAAATAAGTGGACGGAACGTGTGGATTTGGAGAGGATTAACGCTATTTGCAAGCTATATATTTCTCGCAAGCGGAACAGAAATTCTCTTTTTCTGGGGAGTTATGGCTTATCTTTTTCTTGCTCTTATCTTTCCGATCACAGAGAAAAACTATGAGAAAAGATCAGTTTTTTCTTACTTTTTGACTCAAATTTGGGATTTGAGACTCCTCATTAGCAATAGTATAAAATTCTGATTCAGAAGCGTGGAACGAATTGTATGAACGGCTATTCCTACGCTCTTAAAACGAGGAGCAAAACTCTTTTGACCTTTTTGGAGTTTCGTAAAAATCTGTTTCCTCTTTTTCCGAAGTATATTTCTTGTCTTTGTCCTTGGCATACTCGGAATCATGTTCTATTACCTACAAACTTGATATGTATGGAATAATATGGAGATAACTTCCCGATTCCCAGCAATTACTTCCTTAGGACTAGCTTTTGGATTTCTATCAGCATTATTACTTCTACTAGGAAGTATCGGTGTGTTATCAAAGAAGAAGCTTATGAATACAGCCACTTTAAGTACTGCAATCATAAGTTGAGTTTTTGCAATAATTATCGCAGGGATTACAGGAGTTCAATTTTTTTCTAAAATAGAAAGTTCAGAAGTATCTGAATTCACAAGAGAACTTTATATTCCAATCCCTGAAAAAAATCAACCTTTAACTATTAGTATAGAACCAAATAATCTCGTCCTACCAATAGACCCATTTCAAGATTTTATAATAGAAAATAGTAGTATTAATTACATTCCTTACGAAGGAACCAAAATCAAGGCAGTTTTCAAGTATCAAATTAATGCTTACAATAAAGAAACTTTCGCTAAAATAACAGAAAACCTTTCCGAACTTATCTATGAAATCAAAGATGGCGTGCTTCATATTTCCCACAAAAATCACCAACTTTTTGATGCAGTAGTGCCTCTTGCTCCTATGATCTATTCCGTAGATCTCTACATTCCCAAAAATCGAAAATTCAATACCAAAAACCCAGTTTATAGGACCAACCTTCACAAACCAGAACGAATGAATAAACGAGGATATTCTGAATACGATTATGATCCGAATGCAAACAAGTGTTCTGAATTAATCTCTTATGTTGAAGAAGAAAATGCCTTTTTCTGCCCTATCAAGTTTAACGTCGACACCTGGAATATCAGAAATAGAATCAATGATGATATTAGAGATAATAAAGCTGACAAACTTTCTCCTCTAGAATGATTAAATCGCGACTGGAGTTTAACCTATAGAAATGATAGCCAATATTGGAATCTCGATAGTATACTTTGGAAAGATAATCAGAAGTTTATCGTGAAACTTTCCGATAGAATGTTCAATATCTTTCTAGAAGTTGAAGCAAGAGTAGATGAAAATGGAGAAATCAGTTACACTAAAAGTATTGTAAAAGGGATTGAGCAAAAAGGAATAATGACTTCTGAAAGAATGAAACTTTACCGCGGTCGAGAGAATCTCAAAACCTTTGATCTTGCAGTTTCAGAAGGGCAAGACAGCAATCCATCGCTCGAACAAAGAATAGAATTACTTGAAAACAGAATCAAAAACTTGGAACAGCAAATCAGCGAAACATACAATTAAGCCACTATAAAACCTCACTAAAAACTAATTCTCTCTTGAAAAACAATTCAGAAACGATAAGAGTGTAGCAAGGAATTTTACTTATGCACTCTTTTTATGATAAAAAAAATATTTTTTCTCTTAGGGGTTTTGATCTGCGGAGTTTTCACCAAAGCAAACGCTAATCTTGAGAAACCAGAAACCGATCGAAAACCTGTAAAATCATGTATCGATCTCAGTAATCAATTCGAGAAATTGGTCAAAAACGGTACTCCTCTTCCCTCTCCACTGTATACAGAAAACCACCAAGTCTCAACTATTGATCTAGGCACAGAAAAATCTGAATCAAACACTTTTTTGACCACATTCGACGAAAAAACACAGATTTTAACGGTCATCCAATGACCAAAAAACTTCAACTCTCCACTCGTCGATCTCACAAAAGTAAAAAAAATTGCCAGGATTACGATTCCACAAGATTTCAAAGCACTCCAAATCAATCGATACAACAATACACTCATTCTTTCCGCAAATCATGAAGGTAAAAGCTGAAAGTCTGAAACAGTTGTGCTATTTTACGAGATTCTAGATAATAAAATCACTCCTGTACACTATTTTGCCCAAAGTGGGAAACGCGTTTATCTTTGAGTTCAAAACGAAAAACTTTACCTCATCACCAATGAGAATACAACAAGCGAACAAATTGCCACCTTTATCAAACAGCGCCAGGCCGGAAAAAACTTTTTCCCGACACTAAATGAAGGAGTTGGCTATGGACTTGGCTCTACAAAGCAAAAAGCAGTTTCTTGTCAAGACCTACAAACGCTTTTCACTCCACAGGAATTACCTCAGTTCCGAACAATGATCAGCGTCGATCTCAAAAACCTAAAAGCAACAAAAGAACGTCATACCTTTCTAGGAAACTTTAATCAATTCATTTTTAGCAAAAATCATCTTTACGCCGCAACCACGACTCCCTCCTCTCAAGAAACCAGACTCCAAATTTTCTGACTTGAGCCTAAAATTAATTACCAAAGATCCATCTTGCTCAGCGGAGAAATCATTGATTACGCCTTCTTCTCCAATCAAAACAAAGTTGGCATCATCACAAAACGCTCTAGTGGGAAATTCCACAATTACTTAGTCAGCGAGCTTAACGGGCAAACTTCCAAACTTCAACAACAAGAAATCTGGAGCTGAACTACAGAATATAGCCACGGAACGCTCCTCTGAGAAACGCTTCTGCTAGAGACCAAAAATAAAGATTGAATGCTGATTACATTAAACGGTGAGACGCCTCCAATCCCGCTCTCCACAAAAAAAGAAGAGCAGCTATTCCTACTGGACGAAGCTCCACTCTCACTCCTCAAAATCAGAGAAGAAAAAGGGAAAGTCCTCTTTTCTTTTCTATCGCTCTCATGAACCCTCATAGAAAGTAGCCCAACCACCTATCCTGGCACTTCCAAACTTTTAGGAACTCCGATCCGAAACCAGGAACAAAATCTGCTCTTACTTCCTATCAATATCGAAAAAAGTGGCAAATCTTTTCAAGGGATCAAGGGAATCCAACCTTCTTCTAAAGTTATCAAAGAGAACTTCTCTAGAGAATACAAGAGCAATACCGAGCTTACCTTTGATACAGGAGAAATTTTACCAGATTTCTCGTTTATCATCAGTAATAATCTCATCGATCTCTTTGTCCAGCAATCACCTGAGAAAATGAAAATCTTAAAAAGAGACTAAATCTGAATAGCTCGACAAACCCCTCACAAACAAATGATTCTAAAATTCAACTTCAACTCCTTTCCACAACCTGAGATGCAACCAAGAAAAATCATCATCCTAGAAAATATCCGTTCCGCATACAACGTTTGAAATTGTATTAGAACCGCAGATGCTCTCGGCTGGGAAGTCCGACTAACCGGCTACTCCCCTTCTCCACGAGAAAATGCAAAAGTCAAAAAAACCTCTCTCGGTGCAGAAGAACAAGTGCAACTAAAACAATTCAACTATAGCACAGATGCCATTCAAGAAGCGAAAAGGCTCTGAATTTCAGTCATTGCTGCAGAAATCACTCCTGAAGCAGTTTCTCTAGCAAACTATAAAAGAGAAGAAAAACAGTCCCTTGCCATCATCTTTGGAAATGAAGTAGAAGGCGTGCTTCCTCAGACTTTAAAAGCAGTAGATAAGGTCGTTTTTATTCCTATGCAAGGAGTGAAAGAAAGCCTGAATATTGGTCAAAGCTCGGCAATTATGATCCGAGAACTCAGATAAAAACCACTATAAAAATTTTATTTCTTTTTAAACCTTATCAATGAACACGCTCCTTTCCGCGATCAAATACCTCTTCAACTTCATCATCCACATCGATAAACACCTCGTTGAGCTCTTTAATAGTTATGGAATACGAATCTACGGAATCATTTTCCTGATTATCTTCATCGAGACCGGATTGGTCGTGATGCCATTCCTGCCTGGAGATTCTTTATTGTTTGCTGCTGGAGCCTTAGCAGGCAACCCAGAAAACGGCATCAACGTACACCTAATTCGATTGATCGTCTTCTTTGCTGCCATCATCGGTGATAGCGTAAACTATGAAATCGGCAAATTCCTCTGACCAAAAGTCTTCACCGGGAAAATTAAACGAATCAAAAAAGAACACCTAGAAAAAACCCAAGATTTCTACGATAAACACGGAGGAAAAACCATCATCTACGCTAGATTTATCCCCATCATCAGAACCTTTGCTCCTTTCGTTGCCGGGATCGGAGAAATGAAATACAAAAAATTCATTTCATTCAATATCATCGGAGGCTTTCTGCGATCCATATTATTTATCTATGCGGGCTATAGCTTTTGAAGCTTGGAAATCGTACAAAAAAGATTTACACTGATTATCTTCGCCATTATCCTCCTTTCCCTCGCACCAATCCTTATCCAACGGATCTCCCACAAAATAAAGAACAAAATAAAGAACAAAAAAAACAAATAACTCCTAAAGCCCTTCCTGGGCTTTTTTAAATGCCAACCTTTCTTGCTGCTTACGATAATAGTTGGCAAATCTATGAGCCTCATCTCTAACCTTGGTCAACAAACGATCAGCCTCATCATATAGCAGATCAAATTCCTCGATATTTCAATGCTTCCAGACATACAATTTCTCTCCTACAGTAGAATCAGACTTTTTACTCTTTTGCCCAATATGGGACTTCTTCCTCGCTTCTCCTTTACCAAGCGCTGCAAATTGCACTTCTGAAAAAAGCTTTTCTATCGCAGGATATTGCTTTAATAAGTCAAAAAGAATTGAAAGCTGACCTTTTCCTCAGTCGAGAATAAAAAGATTCGGTAGCACAAGCTTCGCCACCTCTTGTTTCTCCGCCAACCAAAATCTCCTGACCAAAACTTCCTGCAATGCCTGATAATCATCGTTTTTCACAGTCTGAATTTTATATTTCCTGTAATTCCTCTTCTCCTCGAGTCCGCCAACCAAACAGCTCAATCCTCCGCTCGTCCGCTCCCCACTTAAATGAGAAATATCCAAGCACTCAATCTGATACGGGAAGTGCGATAAATGATAACGCTGCTGAAGCTGAGTCAACAGCTCCTTCATCACACTCCCTCCTTGCAAAGTCTGTGCCAAAAGATAGGATTGAAAAAAGTCATCAAAAAGCTGATCCATGCGTGCAGTTTCTTCTTTGGTAAGAGAAAACTTCTCCGTAGCAAACCAATTTCCTTGCTGACTAAACGTCCCAAACTCAGAAGAAAAATTCGCCAACATTTCTTCCGTATCCAAATCTTCTTCTTGGAAGTGATGGCGAATCACATCGATCATCTTCCCTTCAAAAAAATGCAACAACACATAACACCTCCACAACCCAATTTGACGAATCTGCAATAAATAACCAGAAAAAGATTTCGCATATTCAACAGATTGTTTCTCAGTAAACTGCGAAATCTGTAAATAAATATCCCTCAATTTTGCTGCCCACTCAAAATTCTGCACCGCTACAGCATCATCAATCAGCTTTTTAAGCTGTTTTTCTACAGGCTGAGTATTTCCTTTAAAAAAACTCGTAATCAACTGGGGATAGTCTGGCTTTTCTAGCTCCGGCTTCGCACACCACCCTTTACATAGTCAAAAATAAAAATCTGAACACAGTTTCCCCCCTTTGAATTGACTCAAGGGACAGGTTCTATACTGCACAATTTGCCTGAGATATTGAAGAAATTTCTTGAGCTCCCTCGTATTATGCTTGGGTCAAATATAGACCGCTCCATCATTTACTTTCTTTCTCGTGATGAAAAGCTGAGGAACAGGATGCTTCGTGAGCTTAATATAAGCATAGGCATTCGCTCCCTTCAGCATATTATTAAACGGAGGCAAATGCTTCTTGATGAGATTAGATTCCAGATAGAGACTTTCACTCTCATTCTCCACACTGAGAAAATCCACGGTCTCCGCCTGTGCAATCATATCCTGCTTCCAAACACTCCCTGGAGTGAAGTATTGCCCAACCCTCTTCTTCAAATTCTTTGCTTTCCCGATATAGAGAATCTGCCCCTTCTTGTCCTTGAAAAGGTAAACACCAGGCGTATGGGGAAAATGAGCAATCGCAGAAGGCTTGAGCATAAAAAACAAAAAAGAAATGAAATCTGATTCCCTCACGATAGTCAATCGAAGAAGGAATGCAAGCACATTTACCGCTATTCTTCCTCCTCCCAAATATCATCAAACAGCCCCAAAGCCTTCCTTCCCTCTTCCAACTCCCCTCCCCCCAACAAAGAAATCAAAACCAAAGAAGCTTATGAAGTCCTACACTCATTATGCGCGGGAAGATTTGCTCATTTTCCTCCGAAAAGAAGAAAAAATCTGAACATTTCAAACTTTTGAGGAGATGTTCATCAGTTTCTGATAGCTTTTTTGTAAAAAAATCAGAAACCTATGATCCTCCTACCACACTTTCGACTTTTTGATGAAAATCCACCTGGGTCTGAGAGTAATTTGAGCTTTTTGATGAAAATCCACCCTGGGTCTGAGAGTAATTTGAGCTTTTTGATGGAAATCCACCCTGGGTCTGAGAGTAATTTGAGCTTTTTGATGGAAATCGACCTGGGTCCGAGAGTAATTTGAGCTTTTTGATAGAAATCCACCCTAGGTCTGAGAGTAATTTGAGCTTTTTGATAGAAATCCACCCTGGGTCTGACACCACTTTCATACAGAGGGAGGATGCCCCTTCAGTCCTAAATCTGATTTCAGCTTTTTTCCCACATTTTTAGGTTAAGAGCAAAGCAAAAATAGATCTCCCCAACTGCCCATCCGACATTTCCACTAAAAAGAAAAAAGCCCCCTCTGCAAATCCTGCAAAAGTTGCTCTTTCCTCTTTTTGCTATCAAAATAGCCATTATGCCAAAGTGAGATCCTTTTTGATCTCTCTCCTCTTCAAAAGCCTTAAATCCAAAGACGCCTATCCTCTCGGACATGAAGAAAAGATTCAAAAATCCATCAATCTAGGAACATTCACATATTTTTCACAAGTTGCATCATCTACAGGAGTTGTTCCTTGCCAATAGGTTTCTCGTCCCTTATCAGTCTTTCCTAGCACAAGGTACTCAGTCTGCTCACTCCCTAGCTGCTTCAAGAAAACCTCTACAAGATTTCCTTGCACCTGAATACCTCCATAGGACGCAGTTTTTGGATTAAGTTTTCAAGTGTAGTCTTTGTAATTGATTTTTTTGAGGAGATTTTCGAGTTTCCCCTGTCTACCCGGAACGAGGAAGTCATCAGCTTTATCTGCACACCCCTCAAACGTTCCATCTCAGAAGCTAATTCTTGCTTTGTAAGGATGCGTCTCACCAACAGTCGTATCGAGACAAGCTTCTTTAGTGAGCTCACCTTCTATAATACCAAGATCATATTTTTCACCAGAAAAAATCAGATTCTTTCCAGACGTTCCCCAATAGCCGATATACGTATTATCAGTTTCAAATGCGTGTGTCTCATTATTTGGAAGCGTATAAGTAAGCGAATCTACTCTTAGGCTTGCATCCCAGAATGGCTCTTCCCCGAAGAGATCAAAAGTAAACTCAAGCGGAGAAGGTTGTTTTTCAGTAAACTCCCCACAATGAACCTCAATGGTTCTCGTGCTCTCATCATAAATCTTATTAAGCTTCTCAGTCGCTTCTTGCTTTTTAGCAGCATCTTCTTCCTCTAAGTACACCTGGTTCATCACCTCATCCATATCGTAATTAAGCTTAGTATAGACAGAACAGATAAGGTTATCATTCAAATACTCTGCATACGATTCTCATACGCCATCAGCTTGGGTTTTTTCCACCCAACCCTCAAAAGTCTGCTCGATCTTATCCCAGATGTTTTCAGTTGAAGCGAGAGCATCATTACGAAGAAGATAACCATTGAGTTCTCCATCTATCCACACTCCGCTAAAGGCTAAGGGCTTAATGTCTTTAGCTGTTTTGCCAAATACTGGTGCAAGCGTCTCTAAAAATGCTTGTGCAGGAGATGCTGTAGCTGGTTTGACTTCCGGCTCAGCAGGTTGAGTTTCCTTACACCCCGAAAATAAAGTCGCCCCCAAAAAAAGGAGCATAAGACTGATTCCTGATCGTTTTTTCATGATGAAAAGAATAAGAAAATAAAAAAGAATACCCTGAGATTATAAAGTTTATGCTAACAACATAAGGACTTTAACAACAAATGCAAACCTTTTTATAACGCTCCTCATACTAACTTTGCCTTCTTCCTATTGTCTCTAACAGTTCATCAGCTTTTTCTCCGGTTTGAGCAGATTTTTCTTCAAAAAGAGACAAAAACTCTTTTATCCCCTCTCGAAAACCCGTAGGACTAGCCCATATATCCATAAGCAGAAAACATTTCTCCATTTCCAAATTTTATAGAGAAACTCCAACTATCTCAATCAAGAACTCTATCATTTCTATAACTACCTTCCCATTCCCAGATTTTATGTTTATTTGCCAATTTTTCGAGTTCCTTCAAAATATTTTGTTTTAATTCAAAAGTTTCTACATATACTCACTCATTTATCTTGTCTATTCCAGAAAACTCCGGCATACGAAACGCAAGATTATCTACAGAAACTTTAAGATAAGGAACATTATCTTCTACTAAGATAGTATAGACTTCTCCATATCCCCAACTAGAATGATTAGAATAATAAAAACTAATAACTCATCAATTTAATTCTTTTCAGAGCAGATGAGACACTTTATGATCATTTCCAAAATACACAACAGCAAAAACCGTAAATCACAGAACAAAAGCAATGAATAATCAGTAGTATCGTTTCATAGTGATACTAAAGAAAAGATAAAAGCATCCTCTAAAATATTAGCTTCAAGAGCGATAGTTTTAGTAATGATCAAAATTTCTTGACAAGTGCTATAATCAAATCTCTTGGATAGTTTCAAGATACGGAATAGCATATCGTTCATGAAGAAGTTTCCCTACCCAAAGGATTCATCTTTTCCTCCTTAGTTCATATTCTGTTGCAGAGACTTCTTTGACTTTTTCTCACTTAGGATAATCAAGATACATAGTCCCAATAAGTTTCTGAAAAATAAGGAGTTTTCAGAGATTTTGATTTCAACATTCCTTTTCAATAAGGTCTCTCCATTTCATTGCAGAATGTTTCCACTCTTCATAGGTTTGATATTTTTCAACAGAAAGTAAGGTATTCGTCCACATTAACGCAACGGTTTCTGTTCACTTTATACGATATCATAATGAATCGAAATCTATCAGCTTATGATGTGTTCAATTAGAAAAAACATGTCCAGTCCATAATCTATTATACACAAATTCTAATTCAGCTTTTTCTACACCATTTTGTAATTCCTTCAGCTTAGTCTTGAGTTGCTCAAAATCAGTTTGAAGAAAGCTGTGAACATATTGCTCTCATTCGTGATACCGCTCTTTTATTTTATGTTTCTGTCCACAAAAATAAGCAATTTTTGCTACAGGATTGGTCCAATCAGACAAAATCTTGAATATTTTATCTCAAGTAGAAACCCTAATTTTATTAGAACTTCACTGTAATTTTTCATTGTTTTTTTCAAATTCATCGAAAGTAGACCTATACTCACTGTATATTTTCAATAAATCATCTAAAGCCAATTTAGAAAAATCAATTTTTGAGAACCCCTGACTCTCAATATCCTTCATCACAAAATACAAATTTTCGTCATCTTGCTTCAATATCGTTGGTCATGAAAATTTTCCAACTATACGATCACAAAACTCGTTGAACATATTGATATTAGTAATCTCGGTAAAATAAGCTTCTTTTCATACTTTATTGTGAACATATGCCTTTATATAGTGCTTGATTTGAGGATTATAAAAAATCACATTACTTGGCTCTCTAAATGCTGGTCAGATTTTTACTACATCAAATCAGTGGTTCTGTCACTTTATTTGATCTATAACAGCATTAATTTGGGAGGAGAAAGCGATTTGCTCATCTATTTTTTCAATTCAAGTATTGCGCATAGTGTTATAATAAAAATCTAAAACTCAACATATTTACATACTTTCTATCCAAGCCCTTATACTTCTCAATGCTATTTCTAATCTATCAAAAAACTGATCATCTCAAATATGCACACCAACATCATCAGAAAATTTTTCCAAAAAACTTTCATGATCATGCATAAGGGTATCTAGCCTTTTTAATGACTCATCATACCCTTTAGCTTTATAGAGTTTCATCAAAAGTCCTTTGCTCAAGTCTAGGCTAATGATAAACCGTGTATAACCATAGGATAATAAGGTTTCTCTAAAACTCTCCCATTCTCTATCAATACTTACATCCGCAATAAATGAAATTCATGAATCTAACACTTCTTTTAGTCTATTATTTCTGACTTTTTTATGTTCCTCTATATCCCAAAATCCTCTATTTTCAATCACTTCAGAAAGGATTGCATCATTATTAAATATCGGCAAATTTAACTTAGTGCTTATATAGTTTGAAATAGGTGTTTTGGAGCTTCATACACATCAGGCAAATGTAATACAGAATTTTTGCATATCATTTTATCATCAAATAAAATTATAATCATGATATAAAGAAATGCACCTAAACATCAAAGATATTTTCCTTCTTATTGATCTCCTTAATCTAGAATAACCTTATATCCGCTAATCTCAAGAGTTGAATAATACTCAGACTCAAACCATCCTACATGAAAAAATGAAGTGATACTGAGCTCCACTTGAAGCTCTTCTCCTGCCAAAAGCGCCTGTCTTGTCTGTGCATCAAAACTACCAAAACCAACATTTCATTCAAAGAGTTTAATGCTATAGTTGCTAAGTTTTCAATCAGAAATATGGATAGTCCCAAAAGTTTGCTCTGGAGTGAAATCGACCAAAAGTTCATCAGTTTCCTCATCTTTATACATTTTAATCGTTCAAGTTACCTTAGTTGCTCCAGTAAGAAGAAAAGCAGCATGATCTTGGGTTATTTCCCTTGACTGCAAAGTCAATCCTCAGATAGCATCTCCAATTTTCAAATCAGCTAAATTCTGACTCAATTTTGCCAAGGTTTGCTGATCATTACAGGGATTTTCGACATCGCAAATTACTTGTCCTGAATTGAGGGATCATTTCGGGTCTTGATCTGCTGGGATCGGATCGCTTGGCTTGATAAATAAACATCCGCTCAAAAGAAACGAAAAGAGCAATAAAAATCAGATTTTTTTCATGGTAATAATAATTAATCTTTTAAACAGCGTACAGTAAATGTAGCAGCACGATAACTTTCTGAATATTCCACTATTGCATCATGCATTATATGAAAAAACCTTCATGGACTAGACATTCGATAATATCACTGGGTATTTTGATCATGTGGTGTAGCATTCCCATCAAAACGTATTCATCATGCTTTAGGTATTAATAAATCATCACTCAATTCTGTTCAAATTCTATTACCTCCAAGAGCCATCCACCTTATATGTTCTTGTAATTGAGTATCTTGCGGATATTTAATACTTATCCATAGTTTTAAGAGTTTATGTATTTCTAAAAAACTTGGAACATGAAATCATTCAGGACATGGTCATTTCCTTTCTGTCCTAGGGTTACCAGTGTCTCATCTAAATATATTTATGACGTACTCTCAAGTAAAATTTACAATTTCACTATCTCCACTTCATCATCGTAAATTATCGTTTACAGCAGCTAAAAAGTAGTTCCCTTTATTTAAATTACGATTCACTTCTTCATAATTATCCATAACCACAAATTGTACATCACTATCATACCAATTATTTGGTCAATATTGTAGTGCTACATCTCTAGTGACTAAATCTTTTCAAGTTTTTATTTCTGAATTTAGTTGGAATCCATGATTATTTCATCGCTGAAAATAATATCAAAAAGATTCCTCTCATGTTCAAGCCACATTTGCTCATATATTTTTATCCATAATAGTTATCGATTCTTCTCAATTATCCAAAGTTATCGTTCATTCTTTTATATTATGAACAATTCAAAATGAATGAGTTTTAGCTTCATCTAAAATCATTTCAGGATTATATAAATTTTTACAACCAACCAATACTAAGCTACTGATTGATAAAGGAATAAAAAGTCAGATTTTTTTCATCGTTTAAAGGAGTTATAAAGTTTCTATTTTTCAGAAAATAGAGGGAAAATCTTGAAATCTCACTTTGTAATATCTGCTAGAGTCTTTTGCTGGCTCAAAAAACTGAATATGAGCTTCTCCTGCAATACTATAATTATCTTCATCATCAGGAAAACATTTCACAGAACGAGCCTCATAAGAAGTTCAATCCTCAATTCAATCTACAATATAATATCCTGTTCCTTCAAGTCAGTCAAATCCCTTACTAGCAATTCATTTTTCTAGTTTACATCATGGATTTAGATGTCTTACTTTGATAAGTTCTTCTAAGGATTGATCTGGGTTTTTAGCATATATTTTTACATATTCTACCATCTGAGGAGGTCTTCATTCTGTTCAAGTTTTCCTAATTTCTACGCCATTTCTAACAAACAAATTATTAGCATTTGCAGCTGGAAACGAATATCTCCAACATATTGGAGTACTTATTTTTAATCTTAAATCTTCAAAAACGTAGGAATATCCTGTTTCATTTTTTACATGTTTCCCATTATCCAAACTACATTCATGAACTTCATAATTAATTATTGGCTTCTCTTGATATCAAGAATATTGAAGCTCATTGGGAATGTTATTCCTTTTGATAAAATACTTCTCTTTGATAGATCAGATTTTTTTCATTGAAGAAATATGTTGTATTTTAGCGTAAGAACCAGAATTCAGACCTTCAATATCTCAGTCAAAGCTTATCTCTACAAGATCTCCTCTTTCATATCCTTTGTTTTGAATTTTAATCCCCTTATTTTTAGGAAGCCCTGAAACAAGAGGATCATAGACATAGACAACAGCAGTATCAATATAAAATGAAGGATCTTGAATAACTGCTACAAATGTTGGAGACGGTTTAGTAAAAGAGGGAGCTTCTCCGCCCATCGCAGTTCTCATCAGCATAAGCATAACATATCATCTTATTTCTTTCAGTGTTGGATCGGTATTTTTTATAACTCATAAGCTATTTAACTTCTCTAGATGCGGAGTATAATAAAAATCTTTTCAGTCTGATATTTGATAGGCTAATCTTCCTAGTGCAGTAGCAAACTCAGCTCTTGTCACTTCTTCATAAGGTCTAAAAGTATCTGTTCCTACTCACATAATCCCCAATTGACAAGCCAACCTCACTCAATAATCATAACTAAGATCCAAAGCATCAGAAACATCAGAAAAACTGCATCTTGCTGAAAGATTAGGAGTTTTTTTCAAGACTTTAGCCGCATAATTTGCAAGCATCTTTGCCATGGCTATTCTATGTAATGGACCATACATTTTCGCATTTTCTATTCAATCCACAGTAGTAATTCAGTAGTGATAAGCAAATTGATATGCATTATTTAGTCCTCTAGAATAGCCATTGTTGAGGACTTCTTCTTGATTCCCTACCAAAAATGTAAACCCTTCCACAGGTTCGTTATGTGCAAGCGTCAAGACAAATCAAAATCCGCAACAGAACAGGCAAAAAAGAGCTGCTTTTCTCTTCATTTTCTCAAAATAAGAAATAAAATCTATTCTTCATATTCATCTAAATTTTTACAATGCTGAGCAAAGAAATCTGAATACTTTTCATCGTGAGGAATAATCTCATCATAGGAATCTGAAGCAATATCATAAAGTCTGATTTCGCCTGTCTTTTTATCTACCTGAAAACGATGATACTTCAGCACTCTGCTCGGATAGTTTTCAGTTAAAGCGAGCTTATAACTCTCATCATCTACACTTTCTAAATCTAAGTAATAGCCCAAAAACTGCTCGCTATCACCCTGATTCGGAGTAGCCAGAGCTTTGTCATAGTCTTGCTTTACTCCTATGAATTGAGGTGAAGCAAATATCTGCTTTTCAATCTCTGCAAGGCAAAGATTTGTCGTGTTTTCAGGTTTTTTTTCTTTTTGTTTAGTAGTTATCTGGAGATCTCTTTTTTGTCCACAAGTGAGACGAAGGCTATAAGGCACATGCTGTGGGAAGTGAGCATCATCATTGATTTGCTGGAGCGAGGCATGAATATGACTTTCACTAAGACAAATCGTCCCATCTTTTTCAAATCCCACAATATTGACTGATCCTCGCCCTAGACTATTTTCTTCATTTTTCTTCCAAGTATGAAAGAAAGTTTCTACTGCTTCATCAGGATTTTCTTGTAATCATGAAAACGAGAATCCCCGTCATTGAACAGTCAGTTTTTCCTCTCCTTCTTGCCATTCAAAGGAAGCTTCCTCAATTTGTGGCATCGGTAACTTACTCGTTTGAGCAAAATCTTGAAGCAGAGAAAATTCATAAGATAAAGCCTGATTTTTACTCTTATCTAAACAAGCAGCAAGAATAAAGCTTATACCAAGCAAAAGAACTCACATTCCCAATCTTTTCATCATACTTACATTAGAAAATAAAACGAGTCATCAAAAAACAAAACTAACTGAAATATAACAAAAGCCAAAAGAAATGCAAGATGCACTTTATTATTGACTTTCATAATAAATTAAGTATCATACCAAGGGTAATAAAAAAAAATTTCACTATGGAAAAAAATTCAAATAAAGAGCTATTTAAAGAGCTGAAAGAAACGAAGCATAAGCTCAAAATCGCAGGTTTCACAATCTCTATTATGTTTGGGATTGTAATCGTTCCCATGTTTATGAATCTCAAACCAAGCTACCTAGAGCTCGTCCTCCCTAGTCTAATCGGAATTTTAGGTCCGATATATCTCTGGGTAGAAAAAAAACAGCTCAATCAGTCGATCAAAGGAATCATCAATCTCTTGGATAAAGATTCAGGACTTCGGCGACAACTGAAAGAAGAGATGCAAGAGAAACAAGCAAGCCTCAAAAGAGCAAACAGAGAGTGCGACACGAGTTTCTTTACTCGTAAGGTTACTGAGTACGAGAAAAGCATAGCCGCAAATGAGTATTAGCGAACAAAATTTCAGAGTCTCCTCTGAAAGCACCATTAGAACTAGGTTAGGAACACTTAACCTAGTTTTTTCTAAAACACAATCTCACTTTTTTGCAACTAAAAAGAAATCTCAACCTTCTTGGTCGTAAAAATATAGACTGAAACCTGACTCCCAAGATTATATTTCTGCTTAATCACACTAAAAGCCTGCTGAGGCGAGTCTATCCCCTTAGTATTTGGCAGAAGAACTCAACTTTTCAATCACTCATCTTGCACTAGAAAAAGTCAATACTGATCGAGAGGAAGCTTCACCAAAACATTCGGATCATTCTGCAATCTCACATCTTGAACAATATCTAGGATCACAGTTGCTACTTGAGCTTCTATCTTCTGCAAAAAGGCAGTATAAAAACTCTGCAAAATCATTTCTAAGGTTCTATTGGTTCTTACGACTCCATGAGAAAGTAAAAGTTTCCCATCTTTACCAAACGCTGACAAAAAAACCCCAGTCTTACTCTGAAGAGCAACATATTGAGAAACTTCACTTTTTATACGATCAATCACAAGCATTAAAGAAAAGATAAAACACTGATTGAAATATAAGAAATCAGCTCACAATTGCAAGAAACAAAAACAAGAAAAAAGAAAAGAAAAAGTAAAGAAATTTGCCTGATTTTTTGCTTTTTTGAGAAAAAATAGCTATACTTAGTATGGTTTTTACTCATCAGAATGAGAATGCAACAAAGTGAATGCATGCAACTCTTGAGAACACAATACCTCAAAGACACAAAACAAAAAAATAACCTTTCAAAGCTAACAAATCAAGCTTGGGGAGAAAAGAAATCTGAATGTTTGACGACAATCGGAGGTTTTCCTCAAATCAGATCAGCACTCAATTCGTTTGAAGAAAAAGAACATTATGCTCCAAATACAAATTCAAATAGCACTCCATGCCAAGAGAAACTCATCACAACATTCAGAAAAGATTTTAGTCAAAAAAATAACCTTTCAAAACTAACAAACCAAGCTTGGTGAAGCGAAAAGAATGAATGCCTCAAAGAAATCTGAGGCTATAACCAGCTTTGAACCTTTCTAAAAAATATCGAAACCAACTATACAGAGACTTACGAGGCAAAAACCACCATACCTTCATCAGCTCAAGAAACCTGAGGCACAAATTGAGGTAAACTTGCTACAACGCAAACAGCTACACAAACAACGAGACAAACCGGAACTACACAATCAACCGCCACACAAGAACTACAAAAAGGACGAGAAGTTATCGAAAAAATTGGAATCTACCTCTGTTATGGATTGATCGCGCTCCTCTGTATTGGAATCATCATCGGCATCATCAAAAATACGCTCAAATACATCTATTCTTTCTACAATACCAGAAGGATGACTTTCATCAAGGTACTTTTGCCAAAATCAGATGGGAAAACTGATCGTGAACAAGAAAAAGAAATCGCTAAAGATATGAAAGAAAAAGTCTGAAGGATGTCACAGTTATACAACGGACTTCACAAGATTTCAGAACTCAGTACTCGGGAAAAAATCATGTACAAATTCTTCTGAAAGCAAAAAATCGTTTTCATCTACCAATACGAAAATGGTCAATTAAGTTTTATCGTTGGAAGCTATCCCGAATACATCAGTATTATAGAAAGTGCGATTTCTGCACAATTTCCAAACTGCTCTCTCGAGAAAGTCGGCAAACCGCAGCCTTTCCAAAAGAAATACCATGATATTATGCCATTAGAACCTAAAAGAGACCCCGTCTATACAATCAGAACTTTTAAACAAATGCCGGATGATCCAATCAATAACCTGATTGATACGATGGGAAAAATCTCTAGCTACGATACGATAACTGCGATGCTCGTCATCAAGCCTGAAAGCCCAACCTTCAATGCCAAGAGACAGAAAGCAGCAGAAAGACTTTATAAAGGGCTTGATCTTTATTCGACGAAATGGCGACACCGAAAAAACCTACTCAACCCGTTCAAACTCATCAGTTTTCTAATCCAATGACCAAGTGAAAAACTCCTCTCCAATAAAAAAGAGGAAAGCGTAGGAATGGTAAGAATGGTCAGAGCAAAAGAAGACTCTATGAACGCTATTGGTGAAGAGGCAGGAAACCCGACCTACAGAGCTGGAATCATTGTGATTAGCTCCTCAGATGTAAAAGGACAAGCCAGACAAAACCTCAAAGCTATGGAATCCGCATACAATGTTTACAACGACGAATACAGCAACGGCCTTGAAGACAATAACACCAAGCACGATATCTTCTCCGGTATCTTCCTTTACCTTTGGAAAATTGCAGTAAACTTTTACCTTACAGGCTTTTTCTACAAATACTCTTTTTTCTCGACCAATGAACTCACATCACTCTTCCATTTTGCAGATAGTATTTACAACCGCTCTCCTATCATCGAGTGGATGCAATATAAGGTCCTTCCTTCACCAGCAAATCTTCCACAATTTAAGGATGATGAATGGAATGGCAAGATAATGTCAGGTATCCTCGCAGAAAAATACAAAAATGGGAACCTCTCCGAGATTCTGAAAGAATACAAAAACCACCGAGCCGTAGCATCAAGGACACTAGAAGAAGAAAAGCTGACTCCTCTCGCAGATTATCAGCTCGCCCACAAGTGAACTTCTATTGAGGAAAAGGATGGTAAATCCACGATCAATAATAATCCAATCCTCGAACAAGACGGACAAAAATTCGTCAAGGAGATCGTCCCTGGCAAAACCATCACAGGCTACAAACTCTACAAAAACGCTGTTCTTCTTGGAACAAATATCTACAGAAATATCCTTACTCCTGTGTATATGAAGAGAGAAGATAGAACCAGACACCACTATATGATCGGAAAATCTGGTACCTGAAAGTCAGTCTTCCTCCAAACTATGGCAAGACAAGACCTTTGGAATGGAGACGGAATCTGCCTTATCGATCCGCACGGTGATCTTGCAGAAGACGTGCTAAGTTTCGTTCCCAAAGAAAGAGCTAAAGACGTAGTATATTTCGATGCAGGAAACGAAGACCGTCCAATGGGACTTAATCTCTACGAAATCAATACTCTTGATGAAGCAGATAGAACTGTAAACGATGCAACGGAAATCTTTCTAAAAATGTTTGGACCAGAAATCTTCGGACCAAGAATCCAAGAATACTTCAAATACGGAAGCCTTACAATTCTTGAGGACTTTGAAGACAGACCAACTCTGCTCGATGTCGTCAGACTTTTTACTGATGAAACCTATAGAGAGGTAAAAGTTGCAAAGGTCACCAATGCGGTTGTAAAAAACCGACGAGAAAGGACCTATAATGCGATGGGAGACAGAGAAAAGGCTGAAATTATCCCATATTTCTCTTCAAAATTCGTATCTTTCAATACTAATAGATTGATCAGAAATATCATCGGGCAGACAAAATCAGCCTTCAACTTTGACGATGTGATGAATAATCAAAAGATTCTTCTCGTTAACCTCTCAAAAGGTAAAATCTGAGAATTGAACGCACAGTTGCTCTGAATGATTTTGGTTTCCAAAATTTATAACTCAGCAATGGGAAGAGCCAAGCTCGATCCTAAAGACAGAAAAGACTTCTATCTATATGTGGATGAATTCCAAAACTTTGTATCGGGAACTTTTGCCGACATCCTTTCCGAAGCCAGAAAATATAGGCTTGGACTTATCATGGCGCACCAGTATATCGCTCAGCTCGAAGCAGGGAAAGGACTCTGAGACTCATGAGGCGGGAAATCCGATGTAAAAGCCGCAGTATTCGGTAACGTGGGAACGATGATGTCTTTCAAAATCGGTGCTCCCGATGCAGAATTTATGGAAAAAGAGTACTCACCACTCCTCTGACCTCAAGATATCGTAGGAATCGCCAATTATAAATCATACATAAAGCTGAATATTGACAACGCAACAAGTAAGGTTTTCAGTATGAATTCAATCTATACAAAAGATTATCAAAACAAGAAAATCGTTCCTCTCCTCCAAGAATATTCCGCAAAGAAATATGGAAGAGCAAGGAAATTCGTTGATGCAGAAATCTCTACCAGACTTGGTATGGGAGCAGATTTGGAAGACCTCCCAGATCTAGGAACTCCATGAGAAGAACAAGAATCTGCTACCGAAACTTCTTCAGAAGAATAACACCACCGCAAAATAAGCTCAAAAAGCAGAAAAATTCGACCCTTTCTCCACCAAGAATCTAGCAAAGCACTTAATTTTCCGCCTCCAATGCTCCAAACAAGGAAAACCTAATCACAAACAATAATTAGAGGGGAGAAATCAATCTTAAAACCGAATAATCACAAAACAAAAAAAGGGAAAAAAGTCTGACCACATTTCCCTTTTCTTTTATAGACTTCGCTT